>AUXO011137825.1_pt1 | contig 22021 bp, 23 predicted proteins | sample 768731 | NCBI WGS metagenome assembly AUXO01 (sample SAMN02715735, study PRJNA202380) | gut metagenome | biome: sheep rumen | host: Ovis aries | place: New Zealand: Palmerston North
AGCAGACTCTCAAAGATGTCGCTGACCACATCTTTGCTCTCCTGCTCATCGTAGAGGATCGTGCGTGCCACCCTCAACATCTTGGCGTAGTGCTGCTTGAACAGCCGCTGGATGATTTTACTTTCCATCACGTCTTTTTTACTGTAATACCCTTCAGACGTTCAAAATGCTAACCCGAAAGCGATTTTTTTTCTTTTTACGGTGCAAAAGTAATGAAAAAGTTTGTGATATGGAATAACCGATAAAGCCGAAAAGGCTAAATACGCTTATAGGTGAAATGGTGAATATGACTGCCGCGCTTCACAGCGGAGCAGCGCTTATTCAACCTGAACGGAAAACACCTAATCTATTAATCCAGCAGCTTAATTGTCTTCCTGAATTTACTGCGGTTCACTATAGATAAAAACCCTCTTTCTTCCATCTGCCACACAAATAGCTTTCAATTTTTGGATTGCTGACCAAAGCCTCTTTAACGTCGTTAACGCTGAAGTTGTAATGCAGATTATTGAAGGCCTCCATGTTCTTCGTCTCGCGCTTCACCATCCCACGCCCTGAACACTGTCGATACTATCGCTCACCAACTTACCGAAATAGTAGAGTTGCGACTCGAAGATGTAATCGGTCAAGTGCAAAGCCAACTCTATTGATGAGAACTTGAGGTTCAACTTCCCGCTCTCCTCGAAGGAATCCAGGGAATTCATAATGGCATCCACGTCTCTGTAATAAGAGAAGAGGTGATACTCCCGGCGAGTAATCGTGGAGTTTTCGCCATAATACTTCTCAACAAACTTCGGGCATGAGTCGTAGTAGGGGTTGCAAGCCTCGCGGTGTGTGAAAAATGTCTCAGGTTTTTCAGCGGTACCTCGGGTGATAGCACGCTCAGGCGACATGGCGCGGTCACAGAAGCGCTTGATGTACTCTTCCTTAATGAGAGGACGGACATCCTCCTGGTCAAGCAGTTAAGGCCTACAATAGATATGAATGGTTGCCCTTGCTTCCTTTGTGGCACTATCTAATGAAGAAATTAGCCACAAAATCTGTATAGCTTGATTCTTATATCTGTTATTTCTTCCATTCAGTATATCATCAAAACAATGCCTAAGACTATCTAGAGATATAAAGTTTACAACTATATTTGTTTCTAATCGAATATTCGGATGGCGTTCTGCACTTTTCCAGTGTGAAATCGCATTATCTCTTGTACCTTTTCGCATTCTTGTGATTTGTGAGATATTGCCGTTTAGTCTATATAAGTCATTCCATATTAATGTATTGTTGTCTAACTGATTCTCTGTGGGTGTCAAATTGCCAAGATTCTTTTGCGCTTGTGAAATCACTTCCTGAAATGCAGATGCTGATATGGATTCTCCCATTCTGTTTTTATCTGCCTTTTCTACATAAAAAGCAATACGATTCTCACTCTCGTTAATTCCAATATGATCAGCCCACTCCTTACCTAAATCATCGCAAATAAACTCATCAAACTCATTTTTAAATTTCTCTTCAACAAATCCAAATACAGAATTGCTATCAAAACTTGTCGATTCGGTTGTTATACTGCCTTTCTCGGTTCGGCATCGTTCAAGTTCTGGACAGGGAACAAACACTTTCAGAAATTCATTTACGCTATGCAATAATTTCGAGTCCTTGAAAAGTTTTCTGAATCGATAAATAAATTCAATCTCTTCAAAGTATAAGTTATAACACTCATTTGTATTTATATAATGTAGTAATCTTTGTTCTTTGTTGTCATTCGCCCATACAATATAAACATTTCTAGTATAGCCACCGTCAATTTTTATCCCAGTCTTATTCATGGAAACACATAATTTGTTATCAACACCATTTTGAATCTTATAAGTGTCTTCAGAATTAGATATATTCAAAGATAGTTGTAATGACTTTAGGTGTCTTAATAACGGTATTTCTATCTCATTACCATTCCTGTCTTTATAATATGTACGAACAATACTTCCATTTTCAATAAGACCAATTAGTTCTCCGAAGTCAAAAAGAATTGACGAAGGTTTTAAATGATCGTATTCTTCAGTATATTTTGCGACTTCCGCAAAAACGCTTAGATATGTACTCTCACCTGAATACTGTGTAATAATATCTATGATTTTAATACACCATTTGAGATATGTATCAATATCAACTTTAGTACCGAAATTATTAACTCGAGATGTGTTTAATCCTAAAGAATAGACATCTTGAGTATCAGAAAAACGGAGACTACTAAGCACATACTTGTTCAATCCCAAAATAGAGAGACCTTCTTGCAAGTTAATCGCTTCCAATCTTTTAGACCGAATGGCAGAGTCTGAACTGTCAATATTGTGCATCGTAAATTTTTGAAATGCAGTGTTTGCATTTATAAAACAATTTTGCAATGTCGAGTAGTCGATTTTCTCAACCTTATCTACGAAGTCTTCTGAAGATTTCGCTCCTTTTTTCGTTAAAATGACATATCCATTGTATTCTACAATTAGAATAAATCCATAACGTTCTTCAAGTATTTCGACATTACAGTCTTTATCAACAAAGCTAGGTCTAGTTCTGTATTTAAACACTCTTGTTGAGTAGCATATTTTTTTATCGTCAATTTTTTTTTCTACCTTATATTCTTTAAGGTGGTTCGTGGAATTACCATCTAATGCCTGTCTTATTATGGTGGTAATCTCATATTTGGAAAAATTGTTCTTACCTTCTTTGAATTTGTAAAAGACGGCAGACTCATTAAAAATAAGGTCGGTAATATTCAGCATATCTATAAAATTGTAATTCTTTACAAAACGTGCAAAAATCGTGCCAACTATAATTTGTCGGTATATAACATATAAAAAGTTGAAGATTTCTACTGATTCTTCGGTAAATTGGAAAATAATCACTATTTTTGCAAACAGAAATATTTATGTATGCAGATGGCAAATAGATTTAGTTGGAATAATAAGTTGAGAGAAGTAACGATTAAGGGTTACAAATCGATAGCCTTTGATAATCCAGTTACTTTAAAACTTGGTGATGTAAGCATCTTGTTGGGTGCCAACGGAGCAGGAAAAAGCAATATCATTAGCTTTTTCAAAATGTTAAGTTATATGATGAGTAAGTCGTTTGGCAGATATGTGGAGATGTCTGGTACAGCTAATTCTCTGCTGCATTATGGAGCCAAGAAAACGCCTGTTATGTCGGGAACATTGAAGTTTGTTGCTAACAATTCAGAAAATGTGTATCAGTTTTCTTTGGCAAATGCAACACCCGACAGACTGATTATCACAGAAGAACGTATTATCTGGCATCGTAATGGCGAGGCAAAACCATACGACATACAGTTAGAGACAAATTTTAAGGAATCATCTTTGGCCGAAAGCGATAATATCGTAGCGAAGTCTATCTATCGAATGCTCTCATTCTGCAAGGTTTACCAGTTCCACGATTCTTCTGCAGAAGGACCTTTGCGTCAGTCCTGTCCTGTTGAAACGGCCAATTATCTTCAGTCGCATGGCAATAATCTTCCTTCATTCTTGTTGTTCCTTCGCAACAATTACAAGGATTCATATAAACGAATTGTTGATTATGTGCGCGACGTGGTTCCTCAATTCCAAGACTTCTATCTTGAACCCGTGAACAATTTCGTTTCTCTTCGTTGGATAGATAACTCCGCCACAGACTATCGTTTCAATGCATACCAGTTCTCTGATGGTTCCATCAGGTTTATTGCATTGGCAGCACTCTTGTTGCAGCCTGCTCAAACCATGCCTAATGTTATCATTCTTGACGAGCCAGAACTTGGCTTACATCCCTATGCCATCACACAGTTAGCTGAAATGATAAAGGATGCCTCCATTCATGCACAAGTCATTATTGCCACGCAGAGCAAGGATTTGGTTGACCATTTCGATATAGATAATATTTCTGTGGTCGAAATGGATGAAAAGACACAGAGCACAATGGTCAATCAACTCAACGAAGAGGAATACAAACTATGGCTTGAGCACTATACCGTCAGCGAACTATGGGATAAAAACATTATAGGAGGGCGGCCAGTATGAAAGCGAAAATAATACACATACTCTGTGAGGGGCCAACCGAACAGGGATTTGTCAATGAGGTACTACGTCCTTATCTAATAGAAAATGGCATGACAAGTGTTAAGAGCGTTATTGTTTCTACAAATAAGAAACTGAATGCCCAGGGCGGCATGTCATCATATACCCATGCAAGGACTGATTTAAATCTTATGCGAAAGTCGAATCCTGATAGCATTTATGAGAGTCACATATTTACTACCATGTTCGATTTCTATGCCCTTCCTAACGACTTTCCTGGATATGAAGAAGCAGCTTCTATTAAAGAACCGTATGCTCATGTCAACTCACTTGAACAGTCATTTGCTAATGCAATTAATGACTCGCGTTTCATCCCATACATACAACTGCATGAGTTCGAGGCATTGATATTTTGTGGTATTGATCATTTGGTGAAGATATATCCGAAGTGCAAACAGAGTTGTGAACAGTTGGCCACAGTCTTGCAAAAATCAGGAAATCCAGAACTCATAGATAACGGCCCAACTACAGCACCAAGCAAGCGCATCATCAAAGCAATAGAGGGAAGCAAAAAGTATAAATACAACAAGCCCACTACGGGGAAATCCGTTGCAAAGGAAATCGGCATAGATGAATTAAGAGCCAAATGTACGCATTTTAATGAGTGGATAGAAAAACTAATTAATTATGAGTAGATTCATAGAATTGCATCTTAACGAAAAGGACAGTCCTCCGGTGATTGTGAACACTGATAGAATAGTATTTGTTAGGCAAGATACCGACAATGAAGGTTGCTATATTCGTATAGGGACAAATCAAGATGGAAGTTTCACAGGTTATTATGTTAAGGAGTCGTATTCATTTATCAAGCGGGAACTATTATGAGCAATCCGATTATTCCGATTGGCAATAGGATAACAGCATTTACCAATCATTTATATTCACATCCTCGTACTATTCTTTCTGCCAGATATGGCGATGGCAAATCTTTTTTCTTGTCTAAGTTTATCAAGGAAAAGAAAAGTCGATTTGTGAGTATAGTTCTCCATCCTGTAAACTATCAGGTGATGGAAAACAAAGATATCTTTGAATTAATAAAACGCGATATCCTATTCCAAATACTCAAAGAAGGTGTCATCGAGAATGATTATGTCTTGACGGATAGTCAGATGCTTGCCTTATATTTGCAGAACAATGTCATTTCCGTTGCAGAAATGATAGTGCCATATTTGTCCGCTATAGGTTGTGATGAAGATGTTACAAAATCTGTACTTAGTGGTTTTGCAGGTTTGCAACTGTTCCAAAAGTTGAAAGTAAAATTTAAAGAATTCAAGAGAGACAACTCTTTGGATGATGCATTAACTTCATTTGTTGATAAAGCTGAGGGTAGCCTGATTTACGAGAACGATATTATATCACGAATTATAAGTGCTAATATTGAATTATACAAGAAGAAGCATCCACGTAAGAAAATCGTACTCATAATAGAAGACCTAGACAGAATGGATCCCGCTCACTTGTTTAGGATTATGAACATTTTCTCTGCCCATATCGATTATTCATATAAGTACTTTGTACAACCAGGAAAAGATATGGTTGGCAACAAGTTCGGCTTTGATAATGTTGTATTCGTTCTTGATTATCAAAACACGAAAAAGATATTCCATCACTTCTACGGAGAAAACACAAACTTCAAGGGCTATATCGATAAGTTCTGTAGTAATGGCTACTTTGAGTATTCCCTGAAAGAAGAAACTGAAAACTATATTTATAAAAGAATTTCGGATGAAGTAGGATTCCGTGAAGATCTGGTGAGAAGTCTTATTCCATTGAGTACATTTGAGAATCTTTCTCTACGCAATATCGTTAGTGCAATAAGAGGCACTAAAAAGCAAATTTGTACAGAGCCAATACTGAACGATAGAGGTAGGGAAGTTAAGCTACATTTAGGCTTATTACAAACTCTTATAATAATGCGACGAATCGGTATTGAAAATAAAACCATCATTTCCGATTTTGCTGCACATTTGGAAAAACAAAACGAAGAATTGATGTCCTTTTTTTGTAGTTATATGGCATTATGTACTTCCCTGCCAACAAATGGTATGATATACCATGAAGGATTACGGGAAAATTGTAACGCAATAGAATATGGGGAGTTACGAGATAATGGAAAAATGGAGAAGATAAGGCTTGTTCGATTGATGGGTGCAATGCCAAGAAGTGTTGATTTTAAAGTAGTAGTGGAAAAAATGCTTAATTACATTGCGATTTAAGAAATATAGTTGTATCTTTGCAACAACTTTTAATGAAAATAGATATGTCAAGGGATAACAACAATAACCATCCACTTACTCTTGCCGACATCTTTTTGATTGTGCTGGAGCAAATGGCACAGGACGAAGGAAAGAAAGCATACATCAGAAAAGTACGTACACTGATGGACGTACCTGAGTGTGCTGAATATCTGAGTTTTGGCCTGATGAATGCAATGGGGATTCCGATTCCTATAGCATTGAGTACCATTGATAAGGCAATTGATTGCATCACCCACTTCTATGAAGACAATATAGAAAAGAATCAAAAATGGACACAACAACAGAAAATTGTTCAGAAGGGACTGATGCGAGAATTTATGAGCGAATAGCGAAAAGCAGTAATACAAACTGTTGCGTCAAGGAATCTTCTGAAGCCAGAATAACATAAAGGGATGTGCATTTCAAGTTTGCACATCCCTTTTACTAATCTAATAACTAAAAAAAATATTTGTATCAATAACTTTTTGATTTTGACTACTTCTTTATAGTTTGTTGGTCTCTGATGTAATGCATTGTTGTTGAGCATTGTTGTTGGCATTTGAGATTAGACTTTGAGGGGCAGTAAATCCTTATACTCCTTGATGGCATCGAAGCAGGGGCAGGCCTTATGGACGTTGGGAAGGTCGCGGTGGCCGATGATTCTTGCATCGGGATGCTCTTTCTTCAAGCGCCGAAGCAATTTCAGCAGGGCGCGTTTCTGCATGGGCGTACGGGTGTCGGTAGGAATACCGTGCTCGTCAAGACCGCCTTCGTAACAGACACCGAGCGAGTGCTGGTTATAGCCTTTGGCGTGGGCACCAATGAGATTCTCGTGGCGCGTTTGATAGGTCGTGCCGTCGCGGGTGATGTAGTAGTGATAGCCCGTGAATCCGAATCTTTCCGCGTGACAGCGGATGAGGGCTGTCACGGGAAAGTTCTGGTTGCGGCGCGTGGCCGAACAGTGAATCACAATCAGATCAATGTGCCGCATGACTGTACGAAAAATGAACTGATGATCGCGGTGAGCACAGTGATGATGAACTGGATGATGGTTTTCCACTTTTTCATGTCTTTGAAAATCTTTATCATGTTAAGTCTAAGTTTAGTTTTACGTGTTGTTTACTAAAATCGAAAGGTTTATGGGTTGGGCGTTTCATAGTCAGAAGTGCCCTTCGTGGTGGCGGTGGCCTTTTTCAGCGTGGCTTCCAGGTTGATGCTCGTTGCCGACAGTTCGCCCGTGGCACGTGCGCGTAGTTTCACGCCTCGGATGTTTTTCGATACGCTGAAGTCGTCGGGTATGGCGGCACCACCTGCATTCTTGATGCCCAGTGAGAAGATGGCGAGATCGGAAATCTTTACGTTCTTGCCTTCCAGCAGGAGTTCCTTGATGCACGACACCATGTCCGTGAGCATGCCCTTAATGGCACCCTTCGAGAACGGGGTGTTGTGGTTAGACATGTGCTCGGCCAGGCCATCCAGTTCGATGGTTTCCTCAATGACCGGGTAGGCAAACCATTTCTGGTAGGCCGACGACTTTTCATTTTTGTTCTGTTTCAATACATACAAAATCATAAAAGAATAAAGTGAAGAGTGAATAGTAAAGAGTGAAGAATTAACTCTTGTCAGAGTGTTTCTCTGATAGTGCAAAGATACTGATTCGGGGAAGGGCAATTTCCGCTTTATGCAGGCTCATGCAGATAAGGCTGAATAAAGCCGAAAAAACGTATCCAGCCGCGTGGCTACGTTTCCAGATCGATGCAGAAACGCTCTGCTATCCATTTCACGATGTGGGGTGGCAGCACCCTCATGCTGGGCTTCAGTCCCATCCGTGAGAGTTCTTTGCGGTACGGCCTGAGCCAGTTGAAAAGCGTCCGCACCGTTACGCCTGCACACTGGGCCAGTTGTTGTTTGGTCATTGCTTTCATAAATCAACGTTTTTTTGATGGGTAAATATCATACTTTCATTGCCTGAATGCCATACTTACGGGGGCAAACGATCATACTTCGTGCTGCGGGAAAAGCAGGTCCACGAGGTCAATCTTGGCGGCTTTCTGGGCAGGGGTGGCACGTTGCTCCAGGATACTGCTCACCGTGATGGGATGACCGAACACTTCGCTGGCAGCCTCGGCAATGCCGTACCATTCTCGGTAAGTCTGGCCATCCTCGTCAGTATCGGGGAAGAGGATGATGCGGCGGCCTGCAAGGGGGCGAAGCTTCGCCACGTTCAGTTCCGTCTTGCCGCCTGTGGCCAGCCAGATATACTCGGGCTTCACCTCCGACATAATCACCGCAGTTTTCTCAGTTTCCACCACGGCGATGGAAGTAGCAGACCCACCCCTGGCCCCTCCCTGTGAGGGAGGGAGACAAATAGTCTTTGCGCTGGAATATTCACTTGCTGAGGTAATTGCTCCCCTCCATATAGGGAGGGGCAGGAGGAGGGTCTTTAACAGGTGCAGTCCGAACAGACAGTGGTCGGTGTTCCATTCCTTCGGCAGTTGGCCGTGCTTGCGTAGCAGATAGGCTGCCCATGTAGGCTTGCGGTCGTGGTCGCGGTGACAGTCGGGGCAGTAGTGCATGATTTTGCCGTCGCGCAACTGATCACATTCGTCTATCTGCCAGAAGATGACGCCGCCGTCGCGACTGGCACCTAAGCGGTAGCGCTCCATGGCCCGCTGCATCTGCTTCTCCGTCAGGTAGCCGTTGCTGACCACAGCCCGGCAGAACTCTGATGACGTGCCCAGTCGCTGCTGCCACATTCGGCGTCCTATGGCCTTATGCTGCTCTATCTGCTTCCTCATCGCCTTAAACGTATTTGGAAATACCTCTTCCGTCTTCATACATCATACTTCTTGCATCTGACATCCCTTAGGAATCCTCCCCCCTCATATCTAAGTCCCCCATAGGGGGACAGATATAAGAGGGGGTGAGGCTTCAGAAGGGCGCCGGCCTGTAGAACGTACGGCCATTGCGCTCTGTCTTTTCGATGATTTTTTGCTCCAGGGCCTGCGCCAGTAGCTGGTTGTACTTGAACGGGATGGCGATGCCCGACAACTGCATCACACGCTCACGCAGTTCACCGCCGCCCACCTCGTTCTCGTTGCGCATGGCATCGAGGAAGATGTGTGCGACGTCGAACGACCACCGTCCGTCTTCATCACACACACGGTACGCCTGATTCAATGGGGGCAACTGCTCCCTGCTGTCTCGAATCTCCCTTCCCTTGGGGAGGGCTTGAGGTTGGGCTCCCCTCGGCAGACCGTTCTCGCCAACCTCAAAGTACATGGTCTGCTCTATGTCGTACTTGCGTGTCAGCGTCTGCTCCATTTTGAAGATGCGTTCCGGCATCAGTTTCTCGCAGGCATACACCTCGAAGGCCTTGTTCATTAGTTCCGTACCAATCCATCCGCGCAAGTTACGGTCCTCGCCGCTCTTGTTCTGGTGGAGCACGCACACGATGCAACAATCCTCCTGCGTGGCCAGGTGCAGCAGTTCCTCCATCACCTCCTGCGCCAGCACACCGTCGTTGATGTCGTTCACCAGATCGCGGATGCCATCTACAATCACCAGGTCGGGCTTGCACCGCTTTACCGCTTCCAAGAGTAAGGTCCGCCGCAGCTTCCATTCCACGGCGCGCACGTTGAAAATGTCGAATGTTCCTTCTCCTGCCATCTTCATCACCCTGTTCTTCAGAATGTCTTGAGTCGACTCATCACTCTGCTCCGTGTCATACCACAGCAGCCGAAGCGGAGCCTCCGTCTCACGATGAAACGACAAGACGTCTCTGGTTGCGGTCCTCGCCGCTCTTGTTCTGGTGGAGCACGCACACGATGCAACAATCCTCCTGCGTGGCCAGGTGCAGCAGTTCCTCCATCACCTCCTGCGCCAGCACACCGTCGTTGATGTCGTTCACCAGATCGCGGATGCCATCTACAATCACCAGGTCGGGCTTGCACCGCTTTACCGCTTCCAAGAGTAAGGTCCGCCGCAGCTTCCATTCCACGGCGCGCACGTTGAAAATGTCGAATGTTCCTTCTCCTGCCATCTTCATCACTCTGTTCTTCAGAATGTCTTGAGTCGACTCATCACTCTGCTCCGTGTCATACCACAGCAGCCGAAGCGGAGCCTCCGTCTCACGATGAAACGACAAGACGTCTCTAACATGGCAGCACGCCATCAGCATACTTGTGACGAACGTCTTACCCGACTTCGCCTTACCCGTTATCGCCACCAATTCCCGTCTCGGAAAACACGGCTTGCCGTAGAGCCGAAACAGGAAGTCCATCTTCGGCAGTTGTTTTTCAGGCGTAATTCTCAACTGCTCCAGCAACAGCATCTGCGGACTCAGTGCCGTTTCCTCGCCAGCATGTTCCAGTTCAGCATCCAACTGGCTCATCACCTTTTCGTCCATAGCTTCATTTCCATTTTGTCTTTTGCTATGCAAAAGTACGGAAAACAGCTGATTCCTGCTCCCCTTAGGGGTACTACGCGTGGGTACTACGGTCTGTCAAATTTCACAAACAACCGAAATAGCATCGAAAAGATAGTTATCCTAATCAAACAGTTGTTTCAGTTCGTCCTGAAAGTCGTACGATTGCTGTTGGGAGAGAGCCAAGTTGTAATCACTTCGCATGTAGTTGCGGTGCCAAAATTCCTCAAACACCTTCCACTTCTCCTTGATGCCCAGCCGATGGGCCATGGCATCAGCCAACAGAGCCGCCTGTGTCCGCGAGATTTTCGGCTGATAATGCTCGTCCACATAGCCCGCCTGCTGTGCTTTCTGCCAGAGTGCCATTGCCTCGTCGGTATGGAGTTCTTTGGGCAATTCCCCCGCAAGAGGGTTCTCTTTCTTTCGCGGAGGGTCGGGGAGAGTCTTTATATTCTGTGTGTCTATCCTGTCTACATGCTGTGCGCCAGATGCAACATAGACTAAGGTGAATTGGCTGCAATGATGATCGTAGCCTGCTTGATGCAGCCGTTCAAGCAGGCGGTTTACTTGTTCGAGGTCATCCTCGTTGTTGTTTGGATTCATGATTGTTATTAAATATAATAGATAGAGATATTCAAATAAAAGGATGCGGGGCAGTAACGGCAAGAACATCTACTCACAGGTATTACCACACACCTTAGCACAGATGGATACCACTAAAGCCCACATCCATATTGCTATGCGATGTGAGCTAACAGCAGTCTTCCCGTGCTTCATCTCTTGTGGTAATTTTGTGAGTAGTACAGAAAGCTGTCGCTCTATCTACTATATTCTAAGGTGCAAAGATACTGCAATTTGGACAAAACACAAAACAAATTCTGCTTTTTCCGCAAAAATGCAGCCTTATCTATGGCTTATGTCAAAGATAAATGGTATCTTTCGCGCATCCAGTGATCTTATGGACTTAATCCTTTATTTGTTTTTTGTAGTTTCATTTCAATGTCTGTTTTACATCCGTTTATACAATTTGAACGGCAGATTTTTATTTATGGCGGCAAGTAGGTGCCATCGCTTGGTGACATAGATCTTTGAATTCTTGTTGCGAATGGCAGTGTATATCTGACGGGCAACCTTTTCGACAGGCATCACCCAGAAGAGACCTTCGCCTTTAGCCATTGCTGTATCCACGAGTCCAGGACGGACATCGGTAACGGTGATTTTTCCACCTGCTTTATATGCTTTCTTACACAGTGCTTCCATGTAGTTGATTTGGTAGGCTTTTGTCGCGCTATAGGCGGGTGCCATCGGTTCACCACGTAATCCACCTGCCGAGGTGATAGCTACGAGGTGACCGTGACCTTGCTGCTCGAAAAGGTTGTAAAGCATATCAACGACAAACGTCCAGCCTATAACGTTGGTATCAATCGTTGGACGTTCTACATTATAATCAAGCGAGGGATTGAGGTCACCTATACCAGAGCAGACGATGGCTAAGTCAATGCTTCCGAGTTCCTTTTGGAGTGAACTGATTGCTTGCTCTACCTCGTCTTGTATGGTGATGTCGGCCGTGGCGGTATGTGTCTTGGACGGGTACTGATGTTTTAATTCGTCTAATAATTGTGTCCGTCGACCAATAATGCCAAGGCGATTTTCTTCTTTTACGTATTTCTCAAAAAGGGCTTTGCCGATACCAGAAGTGGCTCCGATGACAATTATGTTCATGAGTTTTTTGATGCAAAGTTAATGGCTTTACATCTGATACCTATGATTTGCTATAAAATAATGCTATAGAGAGTGTAAACTCTCAAAATGGTTTGAGAGTTTTATGTGGAAAAGGTGATTTCTTTTCTGATTTTACTGATGGTTGTCGGCGTTACTCTCAGAAAGGAAGCAATGTCTTTAAGGTTGATTTGCTGAACGATCTGGGGACAGCGACGGAGTAACAGCGTATATCGCTCTTTTACCGTCAGGCGGTAGGAATCGAGATGTTGGGAATAGATTTGAAGAAACAAGTGCTTGTAAATTTCACTCGTTTTGTCCATAAGTTTATCCGTCTCAAAAAGCCCTTTCAATTCTTTTCCGTCAATCAGAAAGACTTTACTTGTTGTTTGCGCAACGATAGAAACACATGAACACTGATAATCCATACAATTTGGAAAATCACCGACAAACTCATCCGTAAAGGCAAAGCCCGTGATATAGTCCTTCTGTTCTACATCGTTATGCACAATGTATTTGAAACACCCCTGCACGATAAACCCCAACCAATGGGACTGATGGCTCTCACTCTCCAGTGCTTCACCTCTCTGGAACGTCTTCACCGTCCCATGCTCCATGCAGTAGCGGTGCAAAATATCTAAGTCGAGACCTTCCTTGTATGTATTGAAGTCTTTCTCCATCTATTCTAATCCGTTTGTGGGTGCAAAGGTATGAAATCTTTTTGAGATTTAACAACCAGAGAAAGATTTTCTTCCTCATCCTCTACGAAATGGGCATGGACGATAAGACCGTCCGCCGCATCATTGGCATCACCCAAGAGGCCATCCGCTCCACAAGGTACAGGATCCTGCAGAATGGGAGGAAGTAGGAACAGATGGAAATATGCCCTTATGGTCAAAGTCCGGAACGGCACCTACACCAACTATTATCATTATCCCATTGCCCATCGTCTAGTCCTCACCTACACATACTGATTCTTATGCTTATATTTCTCTCCAAGTTTCAACATCTCCTTGAACTTCTCCATCCTCTCTGGCCTCAACTTCCCAGCGTTCATAAGTTTCTGCTAGTGCTTCCACCAATTCCTGAGACTTCTTTCCGAAGCCACAAATTTTGAAGGTTTACTTTTTATTGGCAGTCATGAAATCAATCACTTCATTGTACCGTATTATCCAACGTTCATCCTGTATTATGGTTTCACTTCCACTTCGTATTCACCCTAATTCCATTCTTCGTCTCCGAATATGAAGAGATATAATCCTTTTCTTTCAGCACCTTCACCAATCTCCAGGACTCAACATCATTCGGTATCTCTGGCTTCTTACCTTTTTCAGCTATTTCCTTGTATTTTCCTGGGAGGGTCTTGATAAGCGACGTTGTAACATCTTCACCTAAGGAGTTCTTCTCCAACGTATAGTTAAGCACTACTATTTTATCGTCTGTCCTATCAGACAACGACATCACCTTCAGAAGGAAATCAACGTCAAGTGAAATCTCATGAGCTCTTAAAACACAAATCACCTCATTCGAAAGACTCTCATTCAATATCTCAGTCTTGAAACAAGGAATAATTATAGATTTCTCACGCATGTTCAGGCCAGCGTTCATCAATCCAATTGCTAATTCATTTGAATAGTCAATGGTATCAGGAGCATTCAAGAAGTCTCGTTTATGATGCATCAGATATGCAACTACTGCACCAACAGAATATCCGCTCACTATGCTATCAGTGTTTTCTTGAGTGAAATGAATCATTCCTTTTGCAACCATTAGCCCGACCCTTCTCTCTTCTATAGCAGGTACACCATTGGCATAATACCATTTAGTAAACCGATCTATTAGTATCTTGTAGCTATCATACGACAAGACATCTGACGCAATAAGTTGTCTCAACAGCATTATTTCATCTTCCTTATTCTTTGCAGGAATCATAATCTCCGCCAATTCATCCGCATGCTTTTCAATAAACTTTCTTAGTGCATCATTCGTTTTTTGTTCGCTAACATTATTCATGTAGTGGATTACGTTCTCCCACGTGGGCATAATAACGTCGCATTCTAAAGCAAATGTCTTTAGTTCTTCAAGATCCAATATTTCTAAATCGATTTTGTTGCGCTGCTTACTCAAATAAGCAACTTTATCCGTAGCAGCCACTTTGTCAGAATTCAGAATATCAACAATAGCCTCCTCTGTTTCGTTTTCATTTTCTGGTGCAGAAAAAATTGTTTTTACACATGTTCCCAGCTCATTTTTCACTCTTTCATTCAGTTTTTCATGCTCAGTTTCCAATATGATTCTATATGATAAGGAATCGTAACCAGTATCCATCAGACATGAAACTATCGTCTCAACATTATGCTTAGTCAATTCATATGCATCTCTTTCGGCAACAACTTTCAAGACATCTGTTGCATAGCTATTCAACTCATTAAAGTTGTAGTCATACTTGCGTATAAGCACGTGCCACTTTTTTTCCTCTATATCCTGCAAATGCTCAGTAATAAAGTCATAATGCCGTGAAAGCCATTCTCTACTCCCCTGTACACATAATTCTTCCTCTGCATATCTATACCATATTACTTTTAAGCAAAGTGAGTCATTATCATATTTTGTAAAGTCTGGCCACAAATCTTTGTGTTGTGAAAATAATGTTTCAAACACTACGTTTTGATAATGACCGCTTTGATAATAAGCTGCAAGGAAATCATATTTCTTTTCCTCAACAACAGTCCTTAATATCACCGATAGCCTTGCGGCATTTACTTTATCTGTTTGTCTCTCTGCTAAATAGTTTACGATATCAATATTCAATATTGCAAGTTTTCGATATATTCCACTGGGTATCTCACGTAAACAAGCCTCCACATTATGTACTGCATAATCATATAGATGAGTCTTCCCTAATTTTAGATCCAGTACAAAATTCCAATCATTTGAGTCAATAAAGTTTGCGTAGAAATAGGAAATGTAATCGTAATAATTCTCATCAATGTAGCCTTTCACTACCAGATATTCAATCAGTTTGGGTACTTTCAAAGCAATATAGTCGGCATTCGAAGAATAGTCTATGCTACTCATAATCTGACTCAAAGACTGTGAACGGATATCTTCTTTCCGTATCTCTACTGCATGTGTCTCTTCTAAACTGGCATAGTCAGCACGTAGCGCTTCTATTCGTTCCTCAAAAGTGGCATCAGGATCAACAGATTTCTCAATCTCTGAGAATGGAATACTCAAGCTATTATTCTGCGTTCTTCCCGCATAGTAACTTCCTGAAACTGCAATATATGAAATCGTCACATTGGGATTTCCAATAAGTTTTTCAAATAATTTCTCGCTCTTAGCTATATCTTTTAAACTATAAAAACTATCACCAACCTTTATTTGTTGAACATTATCGCCAAACTTATCTTTATAAGCATCAACATAGATTCTTCTTAATTCAGTTTCCTTCAACTGACGCTCTTTTTGGTATCTTAACCTCAATTCTTGTTTGCGTTCGAATTCTCCTTCTATATCTTTTATTCTAGCTGCAACAAGTTTCTCTTTCAAGTTTACAACTCCATAAATAACTCCTTTGCAATCATGTAGGTCTGCAAAGTCTTTAGGGTAATAGTTCTTATATACTATCATACCCAATAGCTTCTCGCAACTAATACCTTTCTCCAACTTTCCGCGATACTGCACGTATTCATTGGCAATATTCTTCAGCAGTCGCATATCATGCAAGAAGAAGCCCAATTCGCGAAGATGCACGTCTGCTATATCTTTCACGCCGCGTTTCTCTAGTTCTTCTTTCAACTGACTCTTAGCATTGGAACGATTAATAACAGGAATGACTGTTGTGATATAATCAAAGCATTTCACTCGCTCTGCATCCTTAAACATGTCATCCCTCACGGCATAGATGAAGAAGATCTTTCTTCCCACAACTTTCGATTCGTTAAGCAGAAGATTAAGTTCACGCAGTTTAAGGAATATATCCGTCGTTTCAAACCGATCCAAATCCTCCAATAGCACAACATTATAATCAGTCTGCTCAAAGAAATACAGTATTTCGTCAAGATGCTTATTAAAGATTGACGTATTCTCTACTATCTCTATTTCACCATCCTTTAGATTAAGCTTATTTAAACGGCTATTACTTATGGCCGGAATTATCAGTTTAATAGTCTTATAGGCAAACCATAACAAATAGACAATACTAATAGAATCACCAGCAATGTTCATCCAATTCTTACCAAATAATTCGCATAGCCATTCCACCTTAAGACGATTAGGTTCAAATACAATAATTAAAGCAAGGAAAGCCAAAATAACGGCAATCGTTGCTTTTATTATCGTCTTTTCTGGTAATTGGAAAACCCTTTTGAATCGAGAATTGGGTAGGGTTGTTTGTTTTTCCTTATAAATAAGCTGTTGCAGTATGCTATACTCAATCAGCCTATCTATATTTTGCTTTGACAGTTCATCGTCTTTATTTCCTACTATTGCATCAGAAGGTTTCAGTGTTGCCAGAGAAATATTCAGATAATGATAGTCCGGGAAGTCCTCTTTTAGAGTTATGAGAATTGAACTTTTGCCAGATCCGTAGGGGCCTGTCAATGCAATATTTGTAGCGTCCTCTTTTCGAAGACGCTCCTCTATATCGAGCACACCCTGATATGCCTTCTCCTCTTTCGGTATTCTCTGAGGTTGGAGGCTTTCTTGAGTATTGTCTTTTCTGTTATCAGTCTGGTTTTCATTCATATCTTACAATTCTAATAATCAGTTTATTATCCCTTGGATTTGTGTTCTCGATGGTTCCCCCATCGAGATGTCTCTTCTTTCTTTTCTCTCAATATCATTGAGTCTTTGCCATGCCAAATATTACTTTCCTTTTTCTTTCCACCGATTATAATACTCCTTCAGGAACGTCTTCTGTCCTCCTCTAAATGTTCTCCCTTCTTTCAAGCGTTGCAGCAACATCCCCACTTCAGAAGCATTTCTGCTTTCCCAGCCAAGCTCTGTCACCAAACAATTTTCAATTTCTGAGGGTTCTACTTCGGGCATATACTTATGAATGGCTCTGATATATGTTTTACAAGTTTCTTCATCATTTGGATGTGTTAGACTTTTTGTTTCAAACATCCTAACATCCATCTCCCTAAGTGCAGTCAGCAAAATGACATTCTTTGGAGTCTCATCAACATCCTCTGATTCACCCATTACGTTTTCAGCATGCCATCTCTTTTTCCATGCATTTAGTCCATCGGTTGTCCATGAGAGTGCTATGATGTATTTTGCTGTTCTGTAATCATCAACCTTAAACACATCTTTTGAGTCCATGTGACAGCAAATAACCACATCTTTGGGCGAATTCCTATACTCACATTCCTTTTTATATGTGATTACTGTCGCACATCTGATGGGCTTTGAACAATTGCTGAATCTGAGAGGACGAGTAAACATCTGGTCAACATTTTCATCACCAAACACTCTGCTTACCTGCATAAAATTATTCTTGGTATAGCTATAAAACACTATGCGGGTCACTTCGTCATCAGCCTCAGCTATCTCAAAAGCCTTTTTAATACATGCTATCAATGCCTTCATATCAGGTCCATACGTATCTGCATAATACTTATTTTTCATATCTTCCTGCATATTATACTTCACTATTGTTACATATCATCACTATCCAATCCTTTCCTTCGTATTGATATCGCCCTAAGATGCTCAAAAATAGCATCAATATCTGTCTCGTCAGCTATACGGAATAAATCAGAGTTTCCAAATACGAAATTCCGTACATTAGTGTTACTCATAAACAACTTGTTATCGGAATCTTTATATAAATACGTATTACCATCTTTATTCTTCCTAAATATTCTAATAGAATCTCTCCGCAACTTTTTATACGACAAGAAAGAAGTATCTTGTCCTGCAACTACAAGCTGACAATCAGTCGATAGGCGCAAATAACATGATATCATATACCGGAGAGCTTCTTCATGTATGCCTGCTGGCTGTTCATCAAGAAAGACTGTCATGCCCCTATTGATTAGTGTCTGTGTCATAGCTATCAATCTGATTAATGCCAATGTACCATCCGACTCCAAATCTTCATCCAAGGGATATTCACCATTATCCGTCTGGTGGTAAAATGTGATGGTCCTTATTACCCTTTCCTCCATAACAAACATATCCGGTGTTGCCTCGCCTATTTCAGTCCGGCCAAACCTTGTACTTATGGGCCTAGGCGATTTCCATCTGTGCTCAGTTATTTTATAGTCACTTATATTCGAGTTAATTAAGCTAAGAAACATCAAAAGGTCGTTCTTAAGTCGTTTCTGCTCCATTTTTGTACCTCTAGATAATATGTCTGCAAGATTCTCATCTTGAGCAACATTCATACCTATCTTGTCTCTAAAAAACAGGTAACAGGCACTTAACGCCTGACTGTTTAGGTTCATTGTCCAAAACGAAGCCAATACCGACGTGTTTGATGTCGTCTGCCTTTGCAAATCTATTCGATCCGAAAGAGACAGACCACTTTCTGGCTTAACGTCAACTATTGACAAGCCCCTTTTTTCATCAAACGTTCTATTATAAATAGGTATTTCACGGGTTCTTTTTAATATTTTTAGAGATTCTTCATGTATTACTGATTCATCATATGTAATACTGTATATATATCTGGTATCTTCAGTATAAAACACTATATCAAAAGTTGATGGCTTATGTCTGGATTCATTATCAAGCATAAACGGCATATACTCTAATGACTCGTCTCTTTCTGATGGTTTTGCAATTACAAGAGTTCTCATGGTACGAACTGCATTAATAAAATTAGTTTTTCCTGCAGCATTATTACCTAGAACAAAAACAAGTTTAGCAAGTTTCTTATCACCACATTGTTCATACCACGTAGTTTTACCATCAAACTTTTCTTTTTCTCTTGAACTAACAAAGGAAAACTCCATCTTCTCTTTTATGGAGAGATAGTTCTCTATACATATCTTCTCTATCATAATTTATACGGTTTTGTCTGCAAAAGTATAAAAAATATATGAAACGATCAAGATTTTTTGCTTTAAAATATACATCTTGTATATATTTTGCAAACTTTTTGCCATTTCTCTTGGTTGTTTCACTTATATTTTCTATCTTTGCACTCAGTTAACCATCACACCTGCCATGATTGGATTCAGGATATAAAATGGTTATTTGTTATTAATAACGTCAGCCCCACAGTGGGGAGACTGTAGGGCTGTACTACTCTCGCGCGTGCTTTGGACACAGCTACGAAGTTCTAATGCTATGCGATAGCTTATATAGAACGGAAAAACATTCCTTTTATTGTAAATCTTTTCAGAATATGACTAGATATGCAAATCTTAGAGGCAATTCACCTGTATTGGCTTATGAAATTCAACCTACTAGAATCATCGTTCAATTCAAAACTGGCAGGCCTTATTCATACAGCTATAATAGTGCAGGAAGATACAACGTGGAGATGATGAAACAACTGGCTATCCAGGGTTCCGGTCTAAGCGCCTTCATCACACGAAATGCCCGCTACAACTACGAATAATTATGGCGTTCATAGGTGTATCTGTTAGACCTCAAACTTAACAGGCTTAGAATGGTGGTAGATTCATTCATTTTGATTAACTATAATTTTTTTTCATTGTCATGGCAAAACAATTGCATGTAGTAAGATGCGGCGAAGACTGGAAGTTAAAACAGGATAATGCTCTGCGCAGCTCTGGAGTATTTGGTACTCAAAGAGAAGCGATTGATCGTGGAAGGCAAATAGCCCGAAACCAGCATGAAGAGCTAACTGTTCACGCAACTGATGGTAAGATTCGTGCAAAGTGGAGTTACGGTAATGACCCATATCCCCCCAAGGGCTAATGGTGTTGTTGCAGATTATATAGTTTTTGGGGTTTTAGTTATTAGGTTTGTAACTTCACTGGAGGGTTGTGAGCAATCGCAACCCTCCATTATTATATCCTTTCGTAACGAAGGGACGGAGCATTTGTTATAATAAAAGAACCGACCCGTTGTTACACTAAACACCTACAGCATCTCGAGGTCTAAACTATTATGCAGAATCTTTGTTCCATCGTCAATGGAGTATCGTCAATGCCCATTCGGGTATGTCGTCGGTATATTGCTTAAATAATTGACCATTTGTCATACGGAATAAAAGACGGGCTTCGGTATTATCGATTGAATTGTCGTAAACATAGACGCGGTCAGCCAAGGCGGCACAGCGCTTGCAATTGACTATTGATTTCTGATAGCGGGAAATGATTTTGGGGATAGGAACATCGTGACCACCTTTCATCACACGTTTGGCGATACGTGATGAGTTAATGGAAGGATGATTCGTGGAAACGAAGAATAGACGAATGAAATAACCAGCCTCGCGGGCACGGCGGATAAAATCGACTTTACCCTCAGAAGACAGAACGGTTTCGAAGATGAGACTCTGACTGTTGTGTAGACATTGCTCTCGCTGCTCTTCACAGTATTGTGCAGCTTGCATGACAGCCTCAGGTGAGTTCCAGTCACCGAAGCGATCCTGAGCCACATTGTCAGGATTAATATAGACAGCACCCTCCAACCATTCGTGTTTGAGAATCTTCGAAGTAATAGTTGTCTTACCGGAACCATTAGGTCCGGCAATTACAATTAGGACGGGACGATGCTCTGTGGTATTCATATCAGTATAAGGCGGCTGCCTGTTTGATTTCCTCAAAGAAACGTATTGTTGCTTCTCGGTTTGTCTGAGTTGCTTCTTCAGCAGCCTCGCGCATCAGTTGTTCAAGTACCTCATCAGAAGGTTCCTCCATACTTGTCAGTTTGTAAGTGTCGATACTCATATTATATCCATTTTTATCTATTCACGCCGCAAAGATACGAAAAGTTTTGGAATATTGTTCGCTTTCGGAGGAAAAAGTGCAAAAAGAGGCGAAACCGTTGCGGTTCCACCTCTTTAATATAATAGAGTAGGGGATTACCCTAAACTTCTCGTCGGGATTAGTCTTCCCAGTTCTCTTGGGTCTTGCGAACATAGGTCTTGTAACGGAGCTGGGCCATCTTCTGAGCCTCGGCGAAGAGTTCCTCGGCCTCATTGGGATAAGCCTTCTTCACTGACAAGTAGCGAACCTCACCAAGCAGGAAGTCGTGGAACTTATCCCACTGCGGAGCCTTAGAGTCGAGAGAGAATGGGTTCTTGCCTTCGAACGTTATTTCTTTGCGAATCTTTGCAAATCGTTTTGGGAATGATGTTGAGGCGCAAATAAGCGAACAAAATACCAAAAACGACCGAACAGAATCTCTACAAACAACCGAACAAAATCACTACAAATAACCGAACAAAAACACTACAAACAACCGAAAAAGTATCGAATAATTTGTGTAATTCAATAATTATCAGTATCACTTGATGGAAAAATGTATCATTATCGCGATAGTTCTGGACTGGAGTGCGACACGGTACTGCATCGCAGAAACGGAACATACGCACTGATAGAAGT
>AUXO012345904.1_pt1 | contig 22003 bp, 26 predicted proteins | sample 768731 | NCBI WGS metagenome assembly AUXO01 (sample SAMN02715735, study PRJNA202380) | gut metagenome | biome: sheep rumen | host: Ovis aries | place: New Zealand: Palmerston North
TTAGATAGTGATCGTTATGCTTCTGAAGGTACTTTTAATTTTGCATATGAAGAAAAGGAGTAATTATTATGACAGGTTTATCAGGTAATCCAATGACAACAAAGCCAACATTAACACCGGCAAGCAATCAGGGAGCTATGCCTCCTAAAAATAATACAACACCAAATCCAGCTGCTCACGTACAGAAAAGTAATCCTGTACCGCCAGCTTCTACCGTTACAACTCCGACAGCTCCTGTAGCTAATGCTAACAACCCCTTCATTGCACGTGATTTGAATTTTGATGATGATTGGTTATCCATGTTAATTTATGGAGATTTCGGCGTAGGTAAAACATACCTGGCAGGCACTGCAGTCTTTGTTCCTTCGTACCAGGATATTTTATATGTAGCTCTTGAGGGTGGAGAAAAAGGATTAAAGCAGTTAGTCAGAACCGGAAGAGCTCAGGGTGTAGATGTTTCTTCTCATATCTTAGTTGTTCCTGTACAAACATTTAAGCAGTATGGTAACATTTATGAGTTCCTGAAGCTGCATGTTAAATTCCGCGATGATAACGATATTGTTAATCTGCGTAGGCTTGAAGCTCAGATTAAGGGTTATGATGCGGCAACATGCCAGGATAATGCAAAACTTGAGCAGCTTATCCCCAATCCAAAGAAGATCCGCACAGTTATTACGGATTCTTTAACAGAGGCGCAGAAATATTGTATGTATCAGCTTCTTGGAATTAATCCTCTTACACAGCGTATTGATAATGAACCTGATTCTGCACAGTTCCAGGATTGGGGTCGATCAAGAGAGATGATTCAATTCCTGGTACGTAGACTTAGAGATCTTCCTGTTAATAGTATCTTTATTTGTGGTCAGGATACGGATCAGGATGCATCTAAAGTATGGTATTATTCACCATTACTTCCAGGTAAGCTTGCTGGAGATGTTCGTGGTTTAGTTGACTGTGTTGGTTATCTGGCTTCTATACCTCTTGAAGGTGGTCAGGTAACTCGGAGATTGTTTTTGGTCGGCGGAAAGTATGGTAATGCTCAGATTGCGGCAAAACATCGTTTCGGAGATAGCTTGAAATCCGCGTACGTAGATAATCCTACAATGCAGACCATATATGATTTGGATCAGGCTTAAAAAATTTTTTGAAAAGCTAATTAAACTCGTTAAAAATATGATTTTTTCCAATATTATATTATTATAAGAGATTTTAAAATCTCTTATGTGATGAAGTAGCTCCCCTATTTCTCACAAGTGCCTGGCAGACAAAGAAAAGCACCTTATGTATGAAGAATGAGGCGTTTGGGCATAAGAAGTTATAAATCTGGGAAAGCTTCTTAGTTCCGTAAATAGCTTAATTGGTAGAGCACCAGTATATCCCCAAAAACGATGAAGGTTCGAATCCTTCTTTACGGACTATCGTGTTTATCAGCACGAGCATTATACTGACCCAGCGCGCGAGGGCAACAGATATAAGAATCTAGCAACGAGTAGAGTGATATCTACCAAAAAATCTTATTTGCAGTGGGTGGAGGTCGGGCAAGTAAGGAAGGTGTAGGAGGTATTTATATGTCACAGGGAACATTTAATCTCGGAGGCGACGTTAATGAGCAGGGTGTACAGGCTTCAGCAGATGCAAATGGAATGGTATTTGATCTGAATGGTGTTGAAGACAGGGCCGCATTTGAAGTAATGCCTAAGGGTACTTACAATGCAATTGTGGAAGAGTTTGAGTTTACAACATCCCAGTCAAGCGGCAATCCTATGATCAAGGTTGTGTACAGTATTACAGATCCTGAGTTTGAAGATCGTAAGATCTATGATTTCTACGTTCTTGCGGGTGATGGAGCTAAGTATGCATTACCAAGACTTAAGCAGCTGATCACACGTGTTTGTCCGGATGTTGATAGTTCAGCATTTAATCCGGCTGCATTTGCAGATTCTGGAGCTATTATTAACAGAGCTTGTCAGCTTAAGGTTGGTATTCAGACTCAGAAGAATGGCGAATATGCTGGTGAGAAGCGTAACAATGTTCGTGAGATTCTTGCAGCGTCTGCAGGCAATAACGCGTTTCTGGGATAATATAGATAATCCCATGCCGACGGGGGTGTGTTCTAGGACGCACCTCCGTTTTGTTGTTATGGAGGAAATAATATGTCGATGTTTAATGATTACCAGTATGAAGCTAGCAAGACTTTTAAACCTACTAAGTCTTTAACCCCTGAACAGGTTAGATTATTAGATTGGGCTACAGGTCTTGGTGGTGAAGCTGGTGAAGTTTTAGATGTTATAAAACACACTATTTTTCACGGCGAAGATTCTAATAAAATGAATCTGGCTAAGGAGTTAGGAGATGTTTTATGGTATGTATCTGCTATAGCTACTACCTGTAATATTGATTTAGGTGAAGTCGCTGCTTTGAATAGAGCAAAGCTAAATCATAGGTATATCTCCGGTAAATATAGTGAGGCTGAATCCGCTAACAGACATAAACAGGAGAATGCTTTTGAAGATACGGCTATTTATAAATGCTTAAAAGCGCGTATCTGCAATGATGATGAAATTCCATTCAGTGTTATTGTTGTTGGTCCTGACGGTTCAGGTAAAACTACTTTTACTAAAGCTTTAGCAGCTAAAATGAATATGCAGCGTATCAAGTGTGATTACAGACAGGAAGATAAGATCACACAGGCTAAAATGTATTTATTCAGAGAGAGTAATACAATTTATGACCGGTTTTATTATCCGGATGAATTAATTTACAGTGATGTTAAAGACATTCCTTTAGAGGATTCATATCGTAGAGATATGCATGATTTAATTTCACTGTTAATTGCAGCCAATGTGATCGTTATATATTTGGATGCTGATTTAGATACCTTGAAAGAGCGTTCTAAAGTATGGGCAGACGATTATGTACACGTTGATCAGTTAGAGCGTATAAAAAGTGGCTATGAGCGCTATTTAGGTGAAATTGCGGCTGCGGGAGTTCCTGTAATTGAATTAAATACTACGGAAATTCCGTTGGGTTCTACGGAATGGGAAAACTTTTTAGATACTATTTCGGAGGATTTAAAGAGCAGGGCCAAGTTCTTCGCACAGGCGGAGATTTCCGGAAGGAGAATCTAATGAAAAGAGTAACTAAAGAACGTACTTTTGATTGTGCGCATATGTTATCAAATTATGCCGGTAAATGTAATAATTTACATGGACATACTTACAAAGTACGTGTGCAGTTAGCAACTGACGAATTAAAAACTGCAGGATCGCACCAGGATATGATAGTGGATTTTAATGAGTTAAAATCTTCTATGGAAGTTTTGATCATGGATAAATTTGATCATGCTCTAATTATTAGTGGTAAAGATTTCCGCGAAGAGGCCGAGGAAGCTTTATTTAATTGGGCTATCAAATTCCACAAAAAAGTTTTAGTAATGCCTCGACGCACTACTGCTGAAAATATGGCGGCTTACATCAAGGAGGAATTCCAAAAGTATTACAAAGATCGTTATCAGATCAGTGTACAGGTTTGGGAAACTCCGACATCATATGCGGAGGAATTTTAATGAAAGTATTAGAGATTTTTGAAAGTATTCAGGGTGAGGGATCTTTTATGGGAGTGCCAGTTACTTTCGTAAGATTTCCTGGATGCAATTTATCTTGTCCATGGTGTGATACTAAAGAGTCTTGGACTGGTAGTGGAGCTATAGATTATGATTTAGGCGCTTTAGTTGAAACTTTGTGTTTACCTTCAAAGAAGAGTAAAATTATTGTTTTTACTGGAGGTGAACCTTGTATACAGCCAGAGTTACCGGAATTGATTGATCAGTTACGCTTGAAAGGTAAATATCTTTGTATTGAGACTAATGCTACACAAGAAGTTCCTCAGGGAATTAATTGGGTGGTAGCTTCACCGAAACCTCAGGCAAAGTATCAAATTAATTCTTTATGCAAACCTAACGAGCTGAAGTATGTCGTTACTGAAGACTTCGAGGCAGCAGCAGCAATCCCTGAAACAATCCGCAATTTGTATGCAGGAAAGATTTGGTTACAGCCGGATGGTAACGATATGCAAAATATGTGGAATAAGGCATATCATTTGGCAATGGAAGATCCACGTTTAAGAGTGGGTGTTCAGTTACATAAATTATTGGAGGTACGATAATGGATAAGCAGTTTGAAGCTAGAGTAGATGCTACTAAGCATCTTTTAGCTAACATTGATGGTGAAGATGTAAATCGTGAGGGTTTATTAGATACACCTAAGCGTGTAGCTAAAATGCATGAAGAACTCTTCGCAGGATACAAGATGGATCCTAAGGAGATTCTTAGTAAGCGGTTTGACGTAGATATCACTTATGATGAGAGTGAACCTATGATGACAAACATTTATAAGAATGGCCTGGTTATTGTAAAAGATATTCAGTTCTTCAGTCAGTGTGAACATCATATGGTTCCTTTTTACGGCAAAGCGCATATAGCATATATTCCAAAGGATAAGGTTGTAGGCTTAAGCAAGCTTGCAAGACTTACTGAGTGTTATGCAAGAAGACTTCAGGTGCAGGAAAGAATGACAAACCAGATCAAAACGGCCATTGAAGAGAACTTGAATCCACTGGGTGTTATGGTAGTTATTGAAGCTGAGCATATGTGCATGGTTATGCGCGGAATCAAAAAGATTGGTGCGAAGACTATCACATCTTCTATGAGCGGTGTCTTTACAGAGAATGATGCTTTAAGAGCTGAAACAATGTCATTATTAAAGGGGTAAGATCAATGCTTAAGAAATGTAAAGATTGTGGCCAGGAATTTGAACTTACAGATAAGGAGGCTCAGTGGTTTATCGAAAGACAGTTAACTCCTCCTGCAAGATGCAAATCCTGTCGTAGTAAGCGTAAAGTATTACAGAAAAACAGAAAGGGGACTAAAAGATGAAAGTAATCGTATTAGCCAGTGGCGGATTAGATTCTACGGTATTATTACACAAAGCGGTAAAAGAGCACGGAGCGGAAAATGTTACAGCTTTGTCTATCTTTTATGGCCAGAAGCATAAAAAAGAACTTGAATACATCAAGTGGCAGACAGAGAAGCTAGGTGTGAAGCTCTTCATAGAAGATCTTTCTGCTGTGTTTAAGTTCAATAAAGATTCGAGTGCTCTTCTTGAAGGATCTTCACGCGAAATTGTGCATGAGAGTTATGCGGAACAGTTAAAGACAGGAGGTCTTGTATCGGCATATGTTCCTTATCGTAATGGATTATTTCTTTCTTATGCCGCAGCTGTTGCAATACAGTTAAACGCAGAATTAATTCTTTATGGTGCGCATGCAGATGATGCTGCGGGTGATGCTTATCCGGATTGTACTCCGGATTTTATTGCAGCACAGTCAAGAGCAATTTCTTGCGGTACTGGAGGTAACGTACATATGCAGGCTCCGTGGTATAACATAAATAAAACAGCGGTAGTTAAAGAAGGTTTGAAACTTGGAATGACTCAGGAAGATTTTGAACATACCTGGTCTTGTTATGAAGGGGCTGAAGAGCCTTGTTTAACTTGCGGTACTTGCCGTGATCGTATTGCAGCATTTAGAGCTAATGGTTTAACATGTAACTAATAATTAAGAGGCTTTAGCGATAAAGCCTCTTTCTTTTAACTTTATTATGGAGACAAAAGGAGAATTTATTATGTCCAATCAGGATAACAGAATAGCAATGGTACCTATAGTACCTCAGCCTTATTTACATCTTATCGATGGTGTATCTTATCATATGGCTTTAGCACATTTAGTAAATAAGCCCGGAATGGAAGCTTATACTAAATTTTATGCTTCTACTACTGATTATGTTATACTGGATAACGGTGTTATAGAAAATGATCAGGTTACTATTGAAGAGTTAGTTAAGAAGGCGCATATTATAGCTGCCGATGAAATTATTCTTCCTGATGTATATAAAGATGCTAAAGCAACATATGAAAAAGTCGCTGAAAGCATAGCTTGGTTAAATAAGAATGAGCATGATAATTTTAAGATACATGTTGTTCCTCAGGGATCTAATATGGAAGAGTGGTTACAGTGTGCTCATCAGCTTATAAATCGTTTTGGTATGGAGATTGATACAATAGGCATACCAAAGCATCTCATAGACACATGTAATAATAGAGATGCACGTTTATTAGCTATAGCAGCTTTAACAGAAATGGTACCTTATCTAAGCCAGTATGATATACATTTATTAGGTTGTTGGAAAACTCCTTTAGAGGTATTAACTATAGCTAAAGCATCTGCACAGGGAAATATTCCTAGAGTACGTTCTTGTGATTCTGCAATTGCATATGTATATGCTCGTAAAGGATTAAAATTTAGTGATGATGATCGTCCTGATAGTGATCCTATCGATTTTGAAAACGGGCTTATTGAAGATGAAATGCTATTAAATTATAACTTAGCTGCCTGGGATGATATAGGTGACTCATCTGCAGATAAAGCTATACGCTTTTTATAATTTCTAATCCCGTTAAAAATCTGAAATTGCTATATATTATAATAATATATAGCAATTTCAAATTATGTTGGAGGTATTTATATGGCTTGTACAAATTGCTCTTGTATACACTATGTTAAACTTACAGGACAAAGTAATGCAACACGAGTTCAGGCTTTAACTAATTTTAAAGGTCTGATGGTAATTGGAGAATCTCCTACAGCTATTGAAGCTTCTAAAGGAGTTGTTATGACTGGTTCTGGAGCACAGGTCTTAAAAGATACATTACAGAAGGTAGGTATGCCGTATACAGAAGATGAAGTGTATTATACGGTAGCTATTAAATGTGCTGTACCTAAAAAGAAAGGACAAAAATTCCCTTCTGACGCACCAATGAATTGTAGAGAATATTTGTTAGCCGAAATCCGCGCAGTTAAACCCAAAATGATACTTGTATGTGGTGCTATTGCTTTACAAACTTTAACCGGAAATACTGGTATTAAAGTTACCGAGCAATATGGTAGAGTATTAAGCGATGTATTGATGGATGAGAGATTAAAAGCTATTTTACGCGAAACATATGGGGATCTTACATCCGTGCAAATATTGCCGATCATGAATCCCGGAGTATTAATCCACAAACCGGGAGATTATAAACCGTTTCTCAGTTATCTGACACTTGCATCAACTCTTTTTAAGGGAGGCGAAGAAGTAAATACAGGAGAAACGAGATGGATCGTATTAGATACAGTAGACAAAGTAAAAGCTTTTTGGGAGCAAATGTATAATGATTTCAAAGCCGGTAAATTTACTGTAGCTTCTTATGATATGGAGACTACTGGCTTGGATTATCGTGTAGCGGAATTTTGTGTCTTGGGTATTTGTTACGAAAAAAATTTAACTTATGTAATTCCAAGAGAAATGGCTTTACGTAAAGTAGTGCATAACTTTATTGAAAACGTTCCTTGGAAATGTTTATGGCAGAATGGTAAGTATGATAAAAAAGTAATTTGGCGTAGAGATTTAGGTACTGTCCGCATTGACGAAGATACAGTATTAATGCATTACGTATTAGATGAAACTTCATCACATGATTTGGGATATCTTACCAAGGTATATTTAAACGCAGCGGAATATAAGTACAAGATGAATCAAAACTGGAAGGCCGTTACATTAGAAACATATCCACAATTCTTTGAAGCTTTATGTGAACGTGTTGCTGTCGACTGTGATTATACCTTACAGCTTTATTGGGTACTTAAAACGGAAATAGATAAACCTGAAAATGCTCCTCTTAAACGCGTATATGAAAAAGTACTTATTCCGGCTACAAATATGTTAACACGTATTGAGCAAAATGGGTGTCTTGTAGATGATAATTACTTAGGCGAACTCGATGTTAAGTATCAGGCTTTATTAGCTGATATACAAAAAGAGATTCAACAGTTATCAGAACCTTTTTGGGATTCAGTCGCATATCAGCAGGCTACAGGATCTAAGAGTGTTCCTACGAAGTTTAATCCTGCTTCACCGCAGCAGATGGCTTGGATGGTATTTGATCGACTGAAATTGCGTCCACGCATCAAAAAGGGAAGATCTACAGCCGCAGATATTTTGGAATCTATAGAAGATCCACCAAAGCTCATTACTAAAGTTCTTGAATATAGAACTGTGCAGAAAGAGCATTCAACATACGTACTTGGTCTATTAAATGCAAGAGATACAGATGGAAGAGTACGAACAAATTTCACATTACATGTTACTGCAACAGGTAGACTTAGCTCAAAAGAGCCAAATATACAGAATCAGCCTGCTACGCATGGTATAGGAAATATACGTAAAGCATTTAAAGCGCCTGATGGTTATATCTTAGGAGAAATAGACTATTCTGGTGCGGAGCTGCGTTGGCTAGCTTTCTTATCGCATGATGAAACCCTATTAGAAATCTTCCGTGAAGGTAGAAATTTGCATAAGGAAACAGCAACCAAGATGTTTGGTCCTCATTTCACTCCTGCAGAAAAGATGATAGCTAAAGCTCTTAACTTTGGTATTGCTTATGGTAGAGAAGCTAAGTCTATTGCCGATACATTTAATATTTCTACAGCAGAAGCTCAGGGACATATAGATAACTGGTTTAAAGCTTATCCAGGAGCTCATGATTATCTAGAATGGTGTGCGCACCAGGTAGAATTAGGAAATTATCTTGAAACTCCTTGGGGACGTAGAAGGAGGTTCGGCATTGTAACCCCAGCAAGTCTTCACTCTCTTCAGAATGAAGCAAAGAACTTTCCTATTCAGTCATCTTCTTCTGATACCTTATTATGGTGTTGCATACAGCATGAAAAAGAGTTAACGGAACATGGAGTGAAGATCATTAATCTTATACACGATTCCGCTTTAGTAGAGATTCCTGCAGATCCAGCTATAATAAAATGGTTTGGTACAAATATGAATCAATGGATGATCGGAGTGCCTGCAGAACTGTTTGATTGCCCAGTTCCGTTCTCTACTGACTTTGAAGTAGGTTTAACTTGGGGTGACTTAAGCGGAACAGAGTTTAATTACAATGAAGATGTTACATCTGAAAAACTTCTGCAGCGCGAGATGAAAGATGACACTATGAAATACTATTCTTGGTCAGAATGGTATAATACGAAAGGAGAATAATATGAAAGTAATTGAAGCTTGTAGTGAGAGACTTGTTAGAACAGAGCCTTTTAAAAAGATTGAGGTTATTGCCCGGACTTGTTATAAGTCCGAAGATAGGATTACATTGGATAGCTATCACAAGATGATTCATAACTTAATTTCTCGTAAACATTACGCAATGATTGAACATGCGGACATTGCTTTGGAATGTGACATAGACTTTTTTGAGGATATTGACACTAAAAATAGTCAGTTACATGAGATGAATCAGTTTCCGTCGTATTTGCGTTTTTCCTTGGATCCGCATCGTAAGTTACTTATCATTTCGGGGAATTTACGTGCCTGGCTTGAATATGCTCAATGTCAATTACAGGCAATGAATTGCGGAATCAACGAAGCCCTATTAAAGATCTTTGGCGATAAGATGTATGAAGATGTTTTTGAGCAACTCGCTGGTGCGCCTACCTATAAGAAAGGTTCTTGCAAGCTTATTACAAATTGGAAAAATTATCCTGAACATATTAGACTGGCTCATGAAAAGATGACAGTTAAGTTTGTTTGTGATCGAGGTGTATCGCATGAATTAGTTCGTCATAGACCTTGTTCATTCGCTCAGGAATCTACACGCTATTGTAATTACAGTTTAGGTAAATACGATCATGAGATTACTTTTATAAAGCCTGTTTTTTGGCCTGAAGATTCTTATGAGTATAAACGCTGGTATGGCGCTTGTTATTTTGCAGAAAAGCAGTACTTTGATTTATTGGATGCAGGAGCGCAACCGCAGCAAGCTAGAACCGTATTACCTAATAGTTTAAAAACAGAAATCTTTGTTACGGCTTCTATGCAGGAATGGCGTCATATCTTTGCTTTACGTGCTTGTGATGCTACAGGCCCTGCACATCCACAGATGAAGGAGGTTATGATACCTTTGTTACAGAATGTAAAATCGGATGAATCTATTTCCGATCTTTTTAGAGATTTAGAAATCGGTGTAACAAAATGACGATAGAAGAGAGGAATACAAAACTAAAACACTTAATTACTTGTATGAAATGCGAAACAAGCGGTAAGTGTTGTAACGATAATTGCCCGACTCAATATGAAGCAGGTAATATGGGCGAGATTATAGAGAACCTCGAAGCTATATCAAAAATCTTAGAGCAGCAACCAAAAACATGGAGTTTAGATGATGCTCGAGAAGATTTTATGCATGACGTTTACAATACACTTAGTTTTCTATCAACAAATGAAGAAGCTAATCTAATTATAGATAGCTTCGATAGAGTTACAAGTGGTTTAGAATAAGGTCTTATAGGTAAAGAATATGAATAAACCTAATAATCCTAAATGTGATACTTGTTTTGTTATAAATAATGCTCTTAGGTGTTGGAATTGCAAATATAAAACCAAAGAATGGGAACGTAAAAATATAAGACCCATAATAATGCTAGGTGAAAAAGATTTGTATAAGCCTAAGGTAGAAAGTGAGGGATAAAATGGCTAATGCAAAGAAATGTGACGTCTGCAAAAAATTTTATGAAGCCCCTATATGCAACGATGTAGTAAGACTCTATATGGATTTTGGATACATTGGTGCTAAAGATGTAGATTTGTGTGATAGCTGTTACGACAAACTTTGTGATTTTATTAAACCCGCTCTTCCGAAAGACCATTCAGTTAAAAGAAGAAGGTGAGGAGACATATGACAAAACAAGAATGTGCAATAATTATGGCCCATACTGGTATTTGTATGTTAACAGGAAATAATCTTAATATCTTTCATAAGTATGTTGAAGATATTATGCAGCGTCCTGTATATACACATGAATTTGGTATACCTAGTGTAGTCGAAGAAATTAAAGAACGTAGTAAGGCCGATTTTTTAAAGCTTTGCGCTGAAGCTAAATAATCCATAAGGTTATGTATTTAAGGAAGTATATTTCGATATACTTCCTTTTTTGTTGCTTACTTACTGGAGAGCTTCCCACGCGGGCCAGCTTTTCCCGTCTCTTAATCCAAAGCAACAAAAAAGCCAGCCTCTTGCGAAGCTGGCTTTTCTTTAGAGAAGTATTATATTTTGATTTGCACTGGCAAGGTGTATACCGTTTTTAACGTAATCACCTTTTAAGCACTCTTTATAAGGACCATACTTTAACCAACATCCTTTTAGATGTTTCATTCCTATCGGAAGCATATATGCAGAAAATTCATCAAGTTCTTTTCCTGTGTAAATAATAACCTTTAAATCATTTCTTAAAGCTTCCTCAGCAATAAAAACTAATCCATAAGGATCTAATGACCATTCCAATCCTCCCAAGACGCACCATTGGTGTAATGGATTCCGCTTTATCTTCGCAATGATCATTTCTGGCGTATCTTCATAAATAGGCCCTTTCTTTAAATGCTGATTAAAACAGTGTGGGCAATTTATGTTACAATCCTTGGCAATTACTAGAGCACCAAATTCTCCATTTGGGCAATCTTCCGTTCGCTCAGGAATTATGCCGCGATGCTCAATCCAGATCAAATGCTTCTAAGTCCCTTGTTTTATTTTGTCTTCGGTCGCGGAACTCTTCTAATTTGCCTGGATTATAATTTGATACTTCTCTAATGTATCCGGTAATTCTTTGGAGTGTCTTACCTGTAGAGCCACAAATTGGGCACTTTTCCAAATGAGCATCAAAATTACCGTGTGTCTCACAAAGCTTTATAATCGGAGAGTGAGTCAGATATGGTAATTTATATGTCTCACAAGCTTTACGAATTAGGTTTTTAGCTGCGGAAGCACTTATGGATCCCTCACTAAATAGATGCACTACAGTGCCACCAGTAAATTTACATTGTAAATCATCCTGGTGCGCTAAGGTAGCCCAAAAACCCGGGTTTTCCTTTACTGGTATATGACAACTATTAGTATAATAAGGTGCCGTAAGACTACCCTGAGTTTTAATAGCTGAGCCATATTTTTGTACATCCAATTTTGCTAACCTATAGCAGGTAGATTCGGCAGGAGTAGCTTCCAGATTATACAGGTGTCCAGTGAGTTGCTGGAATTGTATAAGCTCCTCACGCATAAAATCTAAGGTATCTAAAGCTAACTGCTTACCGTTAGGTGTAAGGATGTTTTCATTGCCAAACCATTTACAATTCATAATCATCTCGTTTAGACCTACTAAACCTATAGTAGAGAAATGATTATCAATAGTGCCAACGTATTCATCGAAAGCCGGAATCATGCCTGTACCTATAATGTTTTGTGCAAGCCAGTTTCGTTTATCCTCCAGAGATTCTTTAGCTATATTCATATATAGTCTAATAATCTCAAAAAGGTCCTTACGATCAGTACTCTCATAACCCATTCTAGGTAAGTTCAAAGTAACTACTCCAATAGAGCCTGTACTATCACCTGATCCAAAAAGACCGCCATTGCGTCTACGCAGCTCTGTAAGATCAAGACGTAATCTACAACACATAGCACGTACGTCACTTGGATCCATATCTGAATTGATGTAATTACTGAAATATGGATAACCATACTTTCCGGTCATTTCCCAAAGAAGATCGTACTTAGGATTATCAAAGTCAAAATCTTTTTGGATTGAATATGTTGGAATCGGGTATGCAAAAGGTTTACCACAAGCGTCACCTTCAAGCATATTTTCCCAGAAAGCTCTATTTATTATATCAGCTTCAGCCTGAAATTCACCATATGTGTGAATTTGGTCTCCTTCTACCCAAGGCTTGCCACCTATTATAGCCGGAGCATTTTTTAAGTCTCCTGGGATGGTTAAATCAAAAGTTAAATTAGTAAAAGCAGGTTCTGCACCCGCCCTACTATTACTATTGATACTGAAGATAAAGTTCTGAACGCTTTGCTTAACTTCTGTCTCTGACAAATTATCATAAGCTACAAAAGGAGCTAATAGCGTATCAAAAGAACTTAAAGCTACAGCACCCATAATCTCGTTCTGATAAATTGTCATTAAGTTTGCAATTTGGTTAAGTAAAGCGTCTAAATGCTTAGCGGGCTTACTTGTCGGAATATTTGAAACTCCTTTAACTCCCTTGTGTAAAATATTCTGCAAAGAATAACCACAACAATATAGAGTTAATCCACCCATATCATGTATATGTATATAGCCTTCATCATGAGCCTGACAAACCGCAGAACTATATACAGCTTTACTCCAATATTCCTTAGCAGCGGCGCTTGTAATATATTTATTCATAGCACCAAAGCTATATGGAGCATTACTATTTTCTTTTACACGCCAATCTCTTCTGGTCATATATTCATTAAACAGTTTTACGACATCCATAAATAATACCGTCCTTATTTTAATAAAGTAAAGACTTCTTGCGGATTACTTATGCAGTGGAAAGTATCATCCACTTGTATAATGGGCAATGAAGTATTTGGATAAACCTTTTGCATAATCTTATCCATTAATGCAGGCTGATTCTCTAAGTTAACAAAATTAAAGGGGATTCCTTTAATTGTTAAAAGCTGTTCCGTCATTAAGCATTTACTACAATGACCGGTACCGTAAATAATTAACTGTGCCAATTTTTTATTCCTCCTCGTCAATATCGGCATTACTAGCATCTACAAGACCTTCACCTACAATGTAGGCGATAACTGTAGCGCCAGCCATAATTAAAGCAGTAACTGTAGCTGCTTCACTTTCTGTATGCCCTGAAGCTACAGTAATTAAACTAGCAAAGGACGCAATAGCAATCCAAAGTTTGCGACTAGTTAACTTACGTACAAGTGCTTCTTTAAGAGTTTCCTTATTAGACATGGCCTAAGCCTCCTTTCTATATTTGTATATTATTATAATATTAAAAAACAAAAAATTTTTAACTAGTTAATTACTTACGTTTTAAGTAATTGCTATTGCTAAAGCCGGTATATAAAACACCATCAATAGCTACCTGCAAATAATACCATTTCGTACCATTGGAAATGGAATAATAACCAAAACATTTCGCTTCATAACCCTTTGGGATAATAGCTAATGCCTTTTTATTTTTGCCTGCATCATTTCTAAGGTAAAGATCTTCTGTAGGGACATAAGTGCCTGCAATCTGTGGATCTTTATACTCCGCATAAGTTGTAGCGATTACCTTACTTGATGTAGGCTGTTCCGGTGTAGCAGTTTCGCTGGGCTTATGTGCAGATCCGTTAAGAATTTGATTAACCTTAGCCTGTACAACTGTATAATCATATCCGGCTAAAGTTAAGGCATTTTTTCTTTGTTCATTGTTGCCCCATTTGCCCGCTATAACTTCGTGTGCGATGGTACCTATATCCTTACCTATAAGATTAGGCTCCTTATTAAGGCTATTATCAGTATACTTTGGAACGATAAAGCCTCTTATATACTTGCCATTTATTGAAATTGTCCTGCGCTTTACAGAATCTTTGTAATTACCTTCCATAACTACAAAGTAACCAGCCTCCTTATATACTTCTATAACTGTACCCACATGATCCGGATTTTCAGTATTGTCGCCTATGCCGGAATCCTGCCAATCATATAACACAGCATCTCCTGGTGCGGGGACGTAGTTATCTGCTTCAACCCAAATACCCATCTTCTTAGCTTCTTCTATAAGGTAGTAGCAACTAATTTCAATAGGCATAATATCTACATAGTTTAAAGCCTTAGCAAGAGCACTCCAAGTACAAGCACACCAAGCCCAGCTATAATCCATTTTAATTCCTCTTGGGAATGGGGCTTTACTATTATAGATATCTATTATCTTTTTATAGCTACCATCAGCCTCATTTAAGCCTTCCCAAGATTTAATTAAATCCACAACAGATTGTCTATAATATTTAGCCATATAAACCTCCATAATAAAAATTGGGGTATCTTAAAAGATACCCCCCAGCAATGTCACATTTTATTAAGTAAATAGTTATTCATCTCATCGGTAGTTTCCATAAGCCCTTTCATATTATTTCCATCAATGGCATGTTCAGAAAGCGCTTGTAAACTTTTAATTGTAAGCTTTTCAAAAGTCATTAAATCGCGTTCACGCTTTTCCAAACGATCAATTTGGAATTGCAACTTTTCATTAAGGGCTAAGTAATTCTTTTGCAGCTCTTTAACCTGATCTTCAATAATAGTAATGCGTTCATTCTGCACTGTCTCTGGCATATGTAACTTTTTATACCAACCACCAAGAACTACGATAGCGGCATTTAAAGCAATTAAAAAACCAGAAATTGCACCGACAAGATGAATAACATCATTTAATGTGAATACGATAGGTGAATTCATATTAGCTCTCCATAGAAATCTCAGTGAAAGTCATAGTTACAAAGTGTTCTTCCTCCGACTTTGACATAGTTACAATGTTATCTACTATGTCATCATGCATAGAAGCAATGTTATTTGTTTCATTAAAAGTCATAATAAGCCTCCTTTATTCTCCAGGGGTTTCTGCTACCTGTTTGGTTATTACTCCGGCTTTAAGAACGTCATCTACATTAAACTGCATTACGTTACTAGCCCAAGCATCATCATTGGCATCAACCCAACGAAGCTGTACCTTGACAGGCGCACCAGTGCGGAATTCTAATGTGTCTGCCTGACTGAGGGCTACTGTTACAGATTTCTCCGCTACAGTAACCTTAGGATCTTCATTGGTGAGATCAAGCACTGTCTGTGTTCCCTGCATATATGTTATGAATACGCGATAGGCACCCGTAACAAGCTGCAGCTCTGAATCTTCCGGTAATGTGAATGTGTGTGTGGCATTGGTTCCTCTTCTCATAGGACCTCCTTATAAAAATAATAACAATTGGTTACTAAGCTAAACTAATAGTAAGGGTACCATTAGAATAGGATTTCGTTAAACCTGTACCAACAGCAATCTTGGTAAAGGCACTTCTAACAGTTACTGTCCAACCAGCTGTTTTGTCTAGCTTATAAACATATACCTGGTCACCCTGCTGACTATCAGTATGTGTAGCTACAGATCTATAATACTGGAATTCTACATTGGTTGGATTAGTTTCATTATTGATATAAGCCATAAAGGCCAATCTTGTTTGGCTGCCTGTAGCTGGATTAGAATTACTGGATGCCCTACAATAAACTATCCTTTGAGCTTTATAGGCGGTAAGGAAATCATTCCATGTAGATATGCCATATTTTAGGATAGTCATATTAAAGGCATTATCTGAAGTAACAGTAGAGCCATCACTCATAGTCGCCGTAAGAGTACCATCATCTTCAAAATGTAAGCCGGCTAAAGATTTAGAAGCTACGGGAGTAGGAGCATACAAAGTACCTTCTTGGCCATCTATGATAAAATCAGCAATTTTAGTACCAGTTTGAAGTGTAGGTTCAATCTCAACTGTAGAACCTCCAGTAGGCACTGTATTGTCTGAAGTAACCGTTTCATTATTACTTAAAACTCCTACTAAATGACCATCATTGGTAAATTGTAATTTCTTTATGTATAAATCTTCAGCTCCAGGCGTTATATCAGGCCACTCTTCATAATCGCCCCGCAAAGTTAGAAGTAATTCATTACTATTGTCTGAACAAATTTCTCCTTCATTAACATAGCCAATAGCATAGCATTCATACGTACCAGTAACAAGTACTTTAGGTATGGTAATACTTGTTTCATATAGTATGTACTCTAGGCGATTTAAGCCTAGAGCCATTACTATTCTATAACACTGATACTCCACGTCATCTACCCCATTAATTAATGGAGGTATGATTGTAAAGGTTACAGTGTCATCCGGATTTATAGTTGCTTGTAAACTGGGGGCTTTTGTTCTGTGCGCTTTATAATTTACGGGGGCTAATATCTTACTTATATTCTGGTACGCAAGTTTATAATGAGCTATAGCTCCTTCATTAGGAAATACTTTAATACCTAAACGATCAATTCTTTGTCTAGTTACACGAGCTCCGGGCTGACTCCACTCTAAGGCGTCATAATCGGTATATGTATAATAAATCGTATTATCAGGATTTTTATGCGGTATACCTATTGCGTTAGAAGCTTTATCTCCCTCACTGAAAGAATCTTCGTTTATATAATATTGTGTGATATCTCCGTTAAATGCCTCATGAGCTATACTAAGCTGCTGTACTACCTTAGGTTCGGGATTATGTTCATATGCGGTTAAGTCTATCTCTTTTTCAAAAGATAATATCATATAACACCTCCCATTTATGAACTAAAAGTTACAGTTTCTCCTATATCAATTACGTTATGTGTATCTTTATACAAAATATCTGTGTCAGCCTCCATAGTAATAGAAGCACCTGCAGCAGGCGGATTAGTAAAGATAATATTTTGTCCCTTGTGCTTTAAGCAAATACCTAATCGCGGAATGTAATTTATAGTGCCAGAATCATTAGGATCTATACGCATTTCAAATTTCCAATATCTTTTTGTATATTCTTGACCTAATGGATATTCAAGCCAATCTTCTTTTGACCTGTTATACGGCTCGTCATAATTATTATTATATGCAGTAATATCACTTAATACTGTAGTCCACGTATTATTATCATCAGAACAAGATACTGTAAATAAAGGACGTTTAGCACGCGAATCTTGCATTTGAACTAGATACAAAGTATTTACTTTAAATGGTAAATTTATATCATCAAGAGGTAATTCAAAAACAATACCTTTTCTTTCTGTAAATAGAGCGTAATAAAATATATCATCTTCTGTCATCGTTGCGTTAGAGGCTTTCCATTTTTTAGGCATTTTTAAACTTCCAGTCCAATAAATCTGTTCATCATAGTACATGGGAGTATTTCCAGTTATGTATAAAAGCTTTTTAGATTTAGGAGTTAATATTAAAACATGGTCTTCATGATCATGTTCATAATGGCTAGATGACTTAACGGCAAAACAAATATTAGAAGAGTCATCATTAGTAAACCAATCAGCATCAATTATTGTAGCATGAACTAAAGGTAATAATTCTGGAACATCATTATAGTTTGCAAAATTATCACATGTATAATCTACTCCTCTAGTTTGTAATACACCATTTATATAAATCTTTTCAGTATTCTCTTTCCAATAATCATAAGGAGGTATAAATTCTGTAGTAGATCCGTCTCCAGTACCTATAGCTTTTATAGGAAGAGCCTGTGCAGGCATATTTAGATCTTCTACAAAGCGTTTTACGAACCATACCGTATACATATACTTTTGATTTATAGTTTCTTCCCATAATGGAGAAAATATATAACCAAAATAATATCTCCCATTGAAAGCCCAATTAGAACGCACTCTCCTTACAGGATAATTTTTAGTGTCTGTGTCATCGGACATAGTGCTAAGCACATAACTCGTATCTGAATAGCCAGAAGTACTATTACCTTGACGTATAACTAAAGTAGTTGGAGTAGCCCAATCATTAATAGTACTTACTTGAAAATATGTGGTTGAGTCATCTCTACGGCTATAAATAAAATTTCCTATTATTTTGGCGGCACTCCATTTTTTAATTAATCTAATTAAAGGCATACTTGAAGTTACATCACCTTTGGATATATTAAAACCCCTAAAACCTATAAGACCTGGATACGTAGCTCTACCTGCTATTTGCTTATTCGTTATAGTGTCAGTTATAAGAAAAGTGGGCAACTCTAGAAGATTTGAATTTATATGTATTATATATTCTACAGTCAATTGATCTATGGCGGTTTTATTAACAGTATATGGATTACCTTCACTATCTTTTAACAGACTATGTGTTACAATATAACCTGATCTACCCTGCCAAGCATTATTTGTATTTTTATATCTTATAGATATATCAGTAATTAAACCTACTTCTGTTATTGTACCTACATAAGCAGAATCTGCAGGGACAATGAAAGAAAAGCATATAATACCCGTATGTCGCGTTAAAATCTCTGCATAACTATTTGTAGAACCAGAGATATTTCCCCAATTGTAAGGTGAAGTTAATGCTAAATCGGTTTTCTGGGGGGCTGTAGTGCCCCTACCACAAACTAATCGTACACGATCATACAATACTTGAGGAGTTGCACTAGAAGAATCTGTCAATTGAAATAATACTCTACGAAACTCGTCTGTAATTAAATTGTGTGTTTCTGGAAAAACTGTTTTACTTCCATCAGGATGAGTTAAAGTAAATCGTATAGTACCTGTAACACTTTCAAAAAGCTTATTTTTTACTTTAGGTAACTTTTTCTTCATAATACCTCCTTAAATGGGCTCATCACCCGCGTTATAAATATTGAAGTTAGTAACTGTACTTATTGTAAATATAGCATCTGTATTTCCATTAGTAGCTTGTAAAGGATTAATATCAGCTACATTTAAAGTAGTAATATCTAATAATGCGAAGGATTCTACTTCATTACGTGCAGTTAAATATTGTAAATCTTGTACAGCAAATGTAGTTGTATCTGTTATTTGAAATACTGCATCATTATCATTTACAGCTGCCGTAATATAATTAGTAAGATCCCAAGTAATATTTACTACACTGGTATATGCCGAAATAAAAGTACCATCATATAATTTCCAAGTAGTTTTATTAGTTGTATGGGCTGTACTAAGATATGATAAAGGAGCTGTATATAATGTTATAGTAATTTCTGTAATGCCATCGTGATGTAGCCATTTAACATCTGTAACCATATCAGAAGTTATAGAAGTATTATCATATACCAACTTTTCAAAATCAGGTATAAAAGCATCATACGCAAATAGCTCTTGATCTAACTTGGCATACAATACGTAATATGTATGTGGCTCTATTTCAGAATCATCTACATAAGAAGAAACAGAAGTTTCAATAACATTAATACTTGGTGGTGTATAATCATCTGGATAAATTTGGAAAAATGGCATGTATTCTGTAGAAGATTGTATAGTACTTATATCAAAAGATTCAGGATAAATACTTTGAGCTACATAAGTTCTTTCAGTTATAAGCCATAAATTCTTAGCATTACCAGATAATTCAAAACCTAATCGATAATCATTTAAACGATGAACGTTTACAAAATTATACATATTAGCGGGAACGTTTAATTGCTGTTCTGCATCCCACTTTTTAGCTTGAAGAACTCCATCATAAGCATAAGACCTATAATAAACACCGCCATCATTTTTTATGTATGTAACTATAAGTCCTTGATCCTGTTCAGGATAAATTATAGATGAATAGCCTTTACAAGCTTTCACTACTCCAGTTAAATTAGTAGCTAATGTAATTACATTCGAATGTTCTTCATTTGGCAAGCCCTTACATGCATAGAGCGTACCATTAGGTACTATCCAAAAATACCATGGGGATTCATCTGTTTCTATTGTATACTGAATTTCATTATGACGAAGAACCCAATCGCCATCAAATTCTATTGCCGCTCCAATAGCCTGTCCGAGAGATCCTACGGAAGTCCACCCAACGGAAGCACTACTCTCTTTATAACTTCGATATTTAACTAAAGCTTCTCCCGCATCAATACCGACTATCCAAATCTGATCCGGGCCGTTATCCTGACTTAACTGACGAATACTAAGATCATGAACATCCATAGCAACATCAATTTCACGTTTGGCAAGATAACCGCCATCAATAGTGAATAATACCTTACGAGTATCTATATGGCAAGTTCCTGCGGCTGCTTGTATAGTAACTGTAAAAGAATGTACACCGGCTAATCTATTAATATAGGCATGCGGAATGCCTATGGTATTATAACCAATTCGACAATCATAATACACTGGTGCGAACAACTCTTCTGCCTCATTATCGTAAAAACGAATAGTAATTGTAGATGCCCTACTTGCTGTAAATGATAATATAAAATGTCCTTGCAAATCTGTGTTTTGTAACAATCTACAAGTAATTACAGCTATAGTAGTTTCTGCTTGAGCAAAATCAAATGGGAATGTATTATAGTCATATAACAAACGAGGTAAGCTCTGTTTTACACCGTCTATTATAATCTCTATATTATCATCAGATGCTTCTGGGCATAATTCCCATAAAATTAAATCTATACTTTTTTGAGAGGTTAAAACCACATACATTTCTTCGTATGAACCCTCTTCCATAGAAAATTCACACACATACCTCTCAGGAGAAACTAATACAGGATATAATATGGCTTTAGAATATGTTACGCCTTCAGTCATCTTGGCGTATACTATTACCTGTATATCAGGTGTATACGAATCAGCATATTCATCTGTAGAGATGCAAGTAAATTGCATCTTTTTAGTAACTACAGGTAGATCTGATACATCTAAAACTTGTATGGCAGATCCACCAGCTCCTATATGAAGAATGCCGTTAGTAATATTAGCATTAACTAAACTATAATAGGCGGCTTCCTTTTTTAAAATATTAGAGCCATAAGCCATAGTTAACCTCCAATAATTCCGGAATTAAGAACTGTAATTGTACATCTCAAACCTCCGTCATATTTGAATTGTTGCCTAATCAACCATCCTGTAAAGTCTACATTATATTTTTCACTATAAATTCGTACTTTATCTCCAGGTTGATATTTTGGATTTCCTCGAGTATCGATTTCTAATACAGGTATAGCTAATCTAATATAGGCCGTTAATAAATTCTTTACACGTTCTGCATAAGCCTTAGTCTGTATATAATCATTATCAATTTTTAACATTGCCGAAGTGTTATCTGATAATGTCATAGGGATTTTTTCTACGATATAGCCAAAGAAACTTACATCTACTGTACTATCCAGATTAAGCAAATTCTGTAGTTTATATGAAATGTCATATACACTAGCACTTACATCCTTGACCTCGCAATCCGCATCACTCTGAACTTCCACATGTGAAAGAGCATATAACGGAGTA
>AUXO015142619.1_pt1 | contig 21993 bp, 16 predicted proteins | sample 768731 | NCBI WGS metagenome assembly AUXO01 (sample SAMN02715735, study PRJNA202380) | gut metagenome | biome: sheep rumen | host: Ovis aries | place: New Zealand: Palmerston North
CCTTCATCCAGCGGTGTCTGCAAATAAAATTCCTCACCAAACCATTCCTTATGCATACACAGCTGCCGAAAATCCTCCACCGGCATCGCCACATCCACATCATCATCCCAAGGAAGAAAACCACCACATCGCACAGCCCCGAGAAGTGTCCCGAAGCAGGCGTACCATTTGAGTGAATGCTCCTCACATACCTTTGAAAATTCTTTTAAAATCCCCAGTTGTACCTGTCTGAGTTTTGTTATATTGTCAGTCATATCATTCTCTCCCTTGCTGCTTTTCAGTATTATCTAAAACTATGATCTGATGATTCTATCATAGTATTCCCTTACCCTTTTATCCTCTGGTGCATGTATCATCAGTAATTCCAATACATTTGCCCATAGTTCATCGCCACTTTCCAACAGGATTGGCAATATCTCTAGGCCCCATTCGACATCAAATTTTCTCTTCAAATCTTCTTCGTATCCCCGCCTGTTAGGATTAAAAAGTCTTGTCTGCTCAAAATATTTTTCTTTAGTTTCACCTGTTACTATGCTTATTATCTGCTCATATGTCTCCCTGTAAAATTCATTTTCAAAATGAGAAGCGTTCAGGTTGTTCCAGACATTCGCATCTCCCATAAAATACCTGGACAGATCGATGACGTATGGATCAAAACGCCTTATCACATGTTCCTCCAAAGCCCTGAGCCTTGCATTATATTTATCATTGCACTGGAACGGTTCCTTGCTTGTATCCGGTATCAGCTGTATTCTTCCATCCGTATGCAGAAAAAAGGTATTGGCCCTGAATCTGTTCAGAATAATGTGATCCGAATCAAACTTTTGCATAATTGTTTCGAAGAATCTATCTACCAGCCCATAGATTGCCCATGTAGGCTGTTCCAGCAGATTATATGCCTGTAAGTCATCCTTATACTTTTTAAACAATCCTGTAAAGCAAAATTCATTTGCTTGAGTGCAGAACGCTGTATCCTTGTATGCAAATATGTAATTATGAAAATCGTAAAAATCAATCACGAGATATTCTGCTTCTCCCTCGAGAAGCAAAGGCACGGTTTCTTTCATAAGCTGCTGTCTTAAAGATCTGTCCCTTGACTTATCACACAGCTGATCAGCAGTAATCGTATCCACCTCCTCTTTTGTAAAAGGTGGTGGAAGCATGGCGAGAGCAATATTGTGTTTATCAAAATAATATTCTAATTCTAAATCCGGAGCCTTCTCACTTCTATGTATCCCATGCTCTTCCTGATGCCCGTCCAGCAAGGATACTCTCGAAACGCAGCTCCCGACTACAGATATTTTCATTTTTGTCTCCTAAATGCCAATCACATTCATTCACTCTTTTTAAGCTTCGTCCTGATATCACTTGATGATATATGCTCTGTATAAGGAAACATTACCAGCTCAGCACCATGCGCCTCCAAGAATTCTTTCTCCTTCATTCGCCCTTCATTCCCGACATAATCACTGCCACAGAACTGAACATCAAAGTGGTACATCTTCCAAGCCTCATCGGAATTGCCACGCATGTAGGGGATCTCAACCACCTCATCAACATATCTGCAGGAAGCCACTACCGCTGCCCTATCCTCATATGGTATGACCGGTTCTTTTCCCTTGAAATTCCGAATGGCTTCGTCTGACATAACACCTACTATAAGATAATCACACATCTCCTTGGAACGACGAAGAAGATTAACATGGCCGGTGTGGAACATATCGAAAGCACCTGCGGTGTAGCCGAGATGGTATTTCTTACCATATCGCATCTGACTTTTCTTAATTTCGCCAGTTATTCCATAATATTCCAAAACTTCTGCTTTTGCAGGCAAATTTTTATCGTCGATTGGCTTTAATGTTCTGTCATACTCCCTATACGGATCATATACAGCATACTCATATATACCCATTTCATCCAATTGATGAATAATAGAAATATAATTCTTTACACATATTATTACCCTATAATCGCCATGGGCAAGTGTTTTTAAATAACTCGGTCCATATATACTAACAACATATTTTCCTTTACCCACTCTCTCTGTCTCTTCAGTAACCTCATTGTTATATTCAGAAATCCCCCCTTCATATCCTTCTGCGGAAAGATATGTCCCCTGTTTTTCTTCTGCATTATCAACTGCAGCAATCACCGGATAGTTCATTCCATATCGGGTAAGGAAAATCCTAGCATACTTGCCTGCGCCAAAAATAATAATGCCCCTATTCCCAAGACCATACAGAATATCAACAGACAGTTTTCTATAAGCCTCCGCCGAATAATTCATACGCTGTCTGTTAGCATGTACGACTGCCTGATTTTTACGTACTTTTGTATAATATTCAGAAAGGACACGTTCTTTCCTAAGATTTCTTACAAACTGATCATTTAATTGAAACCATCTCCATTTTTCATTCGTGTTACCACTTTCTCCATCAGGCATTCCATATCGAGCAAACATTTCTTTCATGCTTACCAGCTGTTTATCTTCCCGCAAATATCCATATACGATAAACAGTACCCTAGTCATAATATAGTCTACCGGGAAATTAAGTTCACACATTTCCTGATCGAAAAAAACAAATTCACCATCAATCAAAAAACTATTTAGCGGCACAAGGTCAACCATCGCTTCCTTAAGCAGTAAAACTTTACGGTCTTCCCAACTCTCCCGTACATGGGCCATTCGATATCTACACTCTTCCTCAGTCTCATCTTCGGGAATCGGCGGTATGAAAGAAGCCTCATACGACTCTGAAGAATTCATAATTATTTCCCTAAATTCATCCATTCTGCTAATAAAAAGCTCCCGATCCGTTTGGAGCAGTCTCTTTAAATACATTTCACCGGTTTCAGCTTCTATGTAAGACATACAATAAGTATCACCCTCTATAAATCCTTCCACAACACGAATACCGCGACTTTTTAGTTTTTTCATATTATTCGAAAGTGCCTTAATTCGCTTAATCCCTTCGTCATATGCCGCCTTTTTTGTAACAGTACTATTGCTATGAATTACAGTTATCAAAGCATTTTCAGTTCCACGGTCAAGAGAATTTGTTATCTGCAAAGCGTCGGATATCTGTATATTTTCTTTTATCTCCGAATTCTTAATACATTCATACAGATACGCATTAGCCATCCTATGAAATAATCCATTTGAAATAAGCGTATCATATAATCTCTCTTCATCTAAAAAAACAGTATCAGGATAATGGTATTGCGGAAATAACCTGCTTATCAGTTTTTCCTTCGGAATATACTCATCAGCATACATCATAACAGGATTCTCAAGTCCGGGCATTACAGAATATCTATTTACAACAGTAAATCCGCTTTTACTAAGCATTTCCCTAATATGAAAATCATCATAAGTTCTTCCATTGTTTACAAGTTCTTGATTTTCTTTGGAGAACAGATTATATAAATCCTCTATACCATCAAAAATTCTTCTCGTATAAACATCCTTATCCCCACAAAAATAACGGATGCCAAGTCGATTATGAACAGAAAAAAGTAGAACCCCTTGCTCAGCAAGAAGTTCTCTACATTTTTTTAAAATCAGTTCCGGATGCTTACTTTTTTCAAAAACATCTGTTGAAATAATAATATATGTAAATAGGCCTCTCTGCATTTTTTCTTCATCCACAATATCAGATGACTCTGTTACTACAACTTCACTAAGTTCCGATATTTTTGATAAATACTCTGAAATAGCACCACGAGAACCAATATACAGTAAATTACAATCAGGCACAAATGAATACCATCTATATAATCCGGTTGGTAATTCTCTGATTATATTTTCTGATTCACTCATCAGTATAACTCCTAGATATTTCGGAAATAACAGGTAAATTCATCCTCTCTAATCCATTAATTAGATATTTGTCTGATCCATCAAACAATAAAATATTACAACACAAAACTCCCAAACCTACCAGCTGAGCATTTATCTCTTCGCATGATTTTCTATTTGCCACAATAAATAAAGCATCTCTATGCCTCAACACGGCTTCGTCTGCACTAAATATAGAAATCCCGCAAATATCTGCACTTTTCATATCGCAAGCATTATCCGAAAAACAAATCGGTACTAATCCATTTTTCAGCAAAGATCGAAACAGCAGCATTCCATAGTTTCCCACACCAAAAATAACGAATTCTCTTCCGACAAGCATCTGCTTAATTCCTTCATACCAATTATTAACAGCACTTATCATTTTTTTCTGCTCATCATACCAAAGTGAGCGATTGCCAATAAAAAGTTTTATATTTTCCTTATTCTTCCCATCAAGTCTTTCAATCAGTAATGGCTCTTTTCTTAATGCTTCAAGAATTTTAATTCTAAACCATTCTATGTCTTCCGGGAATGGAATTTTCTGCCCATCAAATCCACAAATATAGAAAATCTTCTCCAATTCAACAAAAAAAATCTGCAGCATTCTCTGCTGAAAATAAGTAGAAGAAAACAACTCTGCGCTATTGTTATCTAATAACCACTTGTACTCAACACAAGCATTGTGCAAACACTCATTGCTGAGAATAGATGACCCCTTTCTAAATATTCGATAATTATATAAATGAATACGTAAATAAATGACAGAACCTGCCATGGCCAAAACCATATTAGAAAAACCAATATCCTGAAATGCAGCGCCGGGCGTTTCATTAAAAACAATATGATTTTCCAGAAGAAACGTTCGCCTATATATTCCATTCCAGATATTTCCATCCCACACATACATAGAAGGTTCGTCGCTAATAGAAATTGGGACTCCAGTTCTTACATTTTTAGGAATATAGTCATTAGGAATACGTATTTCTTCTCCAGAATCCAGTTCGTATACATTCCAAGGGATTGCTTTTACTACATCAACATTATTAGCGTTAGCTACATGATATAAAATTTCAAACATTCTTTCATCGATGTAGTCATCCGTTTCAACAATGCCAATATAATCCCCTCGCGCTTCATTGATAGCATAATTCATCTGATAGCCGTAACTTTTTTTTTCAGAATGAATTAAATGAATTCGACTATCTGTTTCAGCACACTCCTCCAGTATTTCCAGTGTTCCATCTGTAGAACCAGCATCAACGCATAGAATCTCAATATCCCTAATAGATTGAGACATAACGCTTTCCACACACTCCCTAATATACGGAGCCACATTATAAGAAGGCATAATAACTGATATTCTTATATTTGTATCTTTTTCATGCATGCTTGTCACCTATTCATTCAGAACCGGAAATAATTCCTCAATAATATTCGGTTCTTTTTCATGGCTCATAATGGTTTGATAAGCCTTTTCCCCCATCTGTTCCATTTTGTTACGATCTGCATCTAACAGCATAATTCTATCAGCCATCGTCTTTATATCCCCAACATCAACGACATACCCATTTATCCCATCATTAACATCATCCCTAGCTCCAGATACATCTGTAATAATTGGAACTGCTCCGGCTGCCATGGCTTCCACCTGCGAGATACTATGACCTTCATAATCAGAACAAGAAATCTTGATATCTTGTCTACCCCAGAACTCCATCATATCAGTTTCATTCAATCTTCCCAAACAAAACACCTTATCTGACAGATTCTTTTCCGCTATCATCACTTTTATTGAGTCCAGTTCTTTTCCTTCTCCGGCGATTTCAAAGCGAAAATCACATCCACGCTCCCTTAATTCCTCAGCTAACTCAATCAGTCTTTCTACCCGCTTCTGATGTTTTACCACACGTCCGGCATATCCGATGCGAAGACGCTCCCCAGCTTTACTGTACTTGCGTTCTAAAGTGTCTTTTATTGCTACATGATATTGCATCATTCGAATCTTACTTACTGGGAAGCCTCTTTTTTTTAGTTCCTCTGTCATTTTAGAACTTATTACAAAACAGAAATCTATATATTCACTCAATAGCGCATAACGATCATAGTAAAAATCCTCGTCATTAAATATTATTGTAATATGTCGAATCTCGCCAGGTCTTCTTGCCTTTTCCAGACATGCTTTATAAAAATTTTCCTGTGGAAAGTTGCTAACAACCGAACACGGAAAGGTTAGATCTGTCTCCTTATAATTAAGCATTTTTTTTGTTACATATCCACGTGAATTCAAAAAACACATCATGCGATTTGACCAAGTTTCTACACCTCCCAAAACATCACCTTGCTGGAAATCAAAAAAAACACGACCTATTGGCCATTCTTCTTTAAACGAACAAAAATTGTTCCTAACATAAAATGCCTCGCACAGCGTCAATACATCTTCTGCCCATATCTCATGTAATAATAGGTATCGGTCCAGCACTTCGCGTTGTAATATATGTTTCTCATCAATTTTATGTTCTATCAACTGATCATAGATACTCTGTGTATCCTTGCATGTAATCAAAAAATAAGTACGGTCCAAACAGTCAATATCATCTAACGTAACTATTTCTATTCCTTCAAACCGCTCACCTTTTCTTTTCAAATCGTTATCAACAAAATAAGCTGGTGCAAAACCCTGTTGACGGTATTCATTCAATATTCTTCGCCCAATTTTACCCGCGCCAAAAAACAAGAGCATTTTCTAAAACTCCTTTTTTTCAAAAGACATATCAATAATAAAAATCTATTCGATCAATATCTATCCCAGTTTCCAGCAACTGCTGAAACAATTCTTTATAATGAAATTGAGGAGAAATAATGTAATAAGAGTTGGGATAAATTTTTTTTGCATCCATGATAGAGTAAATTGGTATACCTAATACATCACCGTTATTCTTATTGGGAGAATTATCTGCAAATGCAACAACGTTGTGATAACCCAAAGCAATAAATCGTTTTAACAATTTTTGGCCCCTTGCTCCAGCACCAACAATTACCAATTCTACATCTTTATAACGAGACATCCACTTCAAAACCTTATCACTTGGCTTTTGAGGTAAATGTCCCATTTCTCTTGCCTGATTTTCTACTACAATTTGTACTTCAGAAATAGCATTATTATCAAAGATTACTTCTTCTGAGTTTGTAATATGACTGGGACGCCTCTTATTTACAGCTGCAATCATATCGTCAATATTATTTTTAACGAGTTCCCAAGAATAGTACTTTTTTACATACTCATAACCATTATGTCCCATCTCTTTTGCATTTTGGGGATTTTTTTCTAGATAATGTAATCCCTCAACAAATTCTGAAAAATCCGAATAGTATAATCCACCTCCGCTCCTTCTGCACTGTCCCTTCAACACATCAATTCCTTTCACCAGCACAGGCCGTCCGCTGGCAAAGCTTTCTAATAAAACAATAGATAAACTTTCATGCTCTGAGGGGATAACTGTGCATAGTGCCCCACGCATAAGCATCTTTTTTTCTTTCTCATCAACAAACCCTTTTAATTCTATAGATTCGTGATGAATAATAGGCATATTATTGTCTACAGCACCTATAACAACCATCTTGAGTGCAGACGGATATATCTTTTTATATTCCAAAAAAAACTCGTTCAGTTCATTGAAATTTTTCGAGTAGCTAACTCTACCCGCATACAAAATGTATGGAACACTATTCCAAGCCTTATCACAAGCAGTTTCATAATCATCCAAGTCAATCCCAAAACAAGTCGTTCTTTGCGGGATATCAGACACATGAAATAACCGATAAACCATTTCTCTTTCTTCCATTGAATTAAAAAGAAATGCCTTTGTATTTATGAACTCTCGTATAACTATAGGATCATGAATAGCTTCTTCTTCATGGGCTGTCGGCAGAAAAACAGCGTTTTTCAATCCTAATGATAAACCCGCATAGGATAGCCAATTTGTGTATGTCATAAAAATAATTGCAGCATATTCTTCACCATGCTCCTTTAGGTATTCTATACAACTAGGACAATACGGTCCTATCTGTTTTATTGTGTCGTCTAATTTTACAAACGATTTTTCTGTAGCAAAACGTAATATATGTATATTTCCATCTTCTGTAATACCCTCATCATATCTGTTATCATAGTAATTGGTGCCCCCGGAACATGACGTTATAATATATACATCATAGTCTGACTGCATCAGTTCAGCTATCGCCCTACAATGATCCTCCGCCCCACCATTTATTTCTCTTCCGTACCTATGAATAACAATCCCCAGTTTTTCCTTCATTTATCCGTCCTCAAAAAGATGAATCTTCAAGAAATCAGTATTATTTATATTATCTTCAAGTTTTAGGTTTGAAAAAATACTTTTTACATTCCCCTCAAGTTCAATATTTGCCATTTCAGCAAGGAAATCTCTGGCAAACTCCCTACTTATATACTTAAATATGTCCCCATATTTTTTTGTAAAAGATTCTATTTCTCCAACAATTGATTCTTGCATCCTTACCATCGTGCTTATTTCTATCTCACTTCGAGTTTCTCTTTCGAATACAGTTTTTCCATCATTTGTAAAACGGTCCAAGGACGGTTCGGGAGACGAAAAAACAAACTCCAGAAAATTCATAACATCTACAGACAATCGCCACTCAGAATCCGTATACATCGGTTCAACATGTAAATCACGCTCCACATAACCACGATTATATTTAAAATATACTCCCTTTATAGGCTTATTAAATAACTTATTCAAACAACTATGCACTGTTCCTGTCGAAACTAAATCCGTAAAAATATACTCACCATCAATATCAATATTAGATTTATTCAAATAAGACAGCTCATTCATTCTTTCATTATTGGCTGTATTAAGAATATCCTTCTTATTATCCTCCATTCTGTTTAGAACTAATTGTGCATCTTCTTCCTTTCTGATTGTCTCTAATTCAAACATATTTCCTACAAGTTTGTTCACATATTTATATTTGCTAAAAACGGCTTTATACTCGTTCCATGTTTCTGCACATAATGTTGCACGAAAGCATTGTTTTCTTGAGCAATAAAAATATATAGATTTTTCATTACCATACACAGTGTTATATACATTATAGAAAAGCCACCCATCTCGAGCACCCCATAGTATAATTCTATTATCATTATCTTCCCTGCATTTCTCAACAGTATTAACAAAAGCCAATACTATCGGTGCAACAAAATACCGTCCTAATAGCTCAACAGTCTTCAAGGAAACGATTCCGCTTGTTTTCGAAAGACAGAATGGGTCATTAAATAATTCCGCACACATCTTTCCTAGCCAGATTTTATCCGAAAAAGTTCTTATATTATTTAAACAACCAGAGATTGACGATATACGTAACAACTCAAACGGACTATAAATACGTACCGCTGAGATTCCTTCACGTCTTGGTGACATTACATCAGCCCCATAGTCGTCCCCAATATGTAAGCATTTATTCCAAGCAGGCATTCCATCTTTATATATTCTAAACAGCCCATTTGACTTTCCCACTCCCGCCTCACAGGATATCATGATTTTCTTATATCCCCTTATATTTAATTCATCCAAAAAAGAGCGAATAATGTCTGTTGTAAAATACATATCAGAAATCAATGTAACCGTTTTACCGCTACTAACAGCTGCTTCAAACACCTCTCTCATCTCGGTTCGTACAGTCAACATTTCTTTCTCAATTTTGATTTCTTCCCGAATCAGATGTTCAACATCTGAATTACTAAGCCCATATTCATCCTGAATGATTTTATATATCTTATATATGCTTCCCCCCTGACTTTTAACATCAGCCATACGGCGAACACGTGCAAAATCATTCAAATCAGAATAACTAGCCTTTAGTCTCTTCTCTAATAAATAAAAAACATCTATAGGTTCCAATACTTTTCTGGTCAGTAACGTATCAAAAATATCAAAACTGATAGAATCATATTTTGACATTTCCTCTATCAAACGTTCCTTACTCCATCTGAAATATCTAACAGCATCTGCATCCACCCCCGTTGTTGCAAACAGTTCGTCAAGATTATACTCCGTATCAGAATAAACCTTTAAATGATGTCTTCTGCATTGAAACAATTCTCTTCGATATATTTCTCTGTAATTAGCCCAAGATGATGCTATAACCAAGATTTCTGCATCATCCACAACACTTGACTCCCAATCGATAATTGGGAAACTACAGAATGTTCCAGCCACCTTAGATCGATCAAGCACTCCGATAATAGTAGCTTTCTCACCCATACATTCTATAAAACGCTTTGACTTGATACCAGTTCCATATATTAGGATCTTCTTTCCTTCAAAATATCCCATTTATATCTTCCTCAAAAGTAAATTTTCTCCATCAAACTAAACCACATCTGACAATATAGTCTTCCAATTCTTAGTATACATGTCACTTAAGCAATAATACTTCGTTATTCCCATTTCCCTTAGTTGCTTTTTTATCTCGTCCGCTTTTTTAACTGTAATTACAAGCACCGTTTTATTCCAATCTACTTCCAATAAATATCTGGGATTTGTAATAACGATTTGATCTGCTTCTCCCACATATTCATTAGCAGCAAAATCTTTTATCAAACTGTTTTCAATCTTCGTATCATTATCCACGATTCCAGCAATATCACATTTATCTGCATATTGTGATAAGAACACTCTCATCCCAAGTCCTGCCCCGAAAAGAAATACTTTTTTATTTTTCAATTCACATTCAAATAATTCGCGGATTACGCTTGCCAATTCTGAAACTCTATCTTCTCCCATATTGCTTGCAGATCTTCTTTTGACATTCTCCTGGGCCAAGAATTTTTCTGTCCTCAACAATTGTTCCTCAAGCAGTTCTTGATAAAATGGAGTAGTTTTTGCTACTTTCCACCATTCCAGATAGGCTTCAGATTTAGCACCTATAGCCCATGGATTATGCCCCGCATAATGCAAAATAATCGGAGATGATTTCCTATAATCCGTGCCATACACGACATCCTTATTTACCAGATAATTGTACTTTTGGGATTCGACATACTTAACCTTGTCATAGTATAAATAGTTTAAAACTTCCTGGTCTACACATGGCAGATCAAACTTCAAAGCACGTGCTCCTTCAAAACACTCCGAATAAAAATCCTTTTTACGTAATTCTTGCAGATTCCATAGCATCACTCCAGAATTAAAATACCGTTTGTCAGTTCTATTGAACAATTCAATTCTGCGTCTATCCATCCCCACAAACATGTCTTGGCATGCGCAAAATAAATTTCCCTCGAAATCATTATCATAAAATTTGTCCAAACTACCTTGTACCAAAATGTCTACATCAAGATAAAGAACGCGATCTATATTATCCGGCATAACTTGCGGTATCTTAAACCTAAAAAAAGCCTCTATACTATATCTTTCCGTCAGTGTCTTGGTATACTCTGAAAAATCCTCCGGATTAATCCATATAAACTTAATCTCAACATTACTTGAATTAGTTGTATTTATTATCCACTTCTTTTCAGTATCACCCAGATCTGTATTTAAGACATAAATATTAATCTTATTTTCTTGATTATGATCTATCAAAGATCTTAGCATCACACACAAGTACTTGCTATATTTTGCATTTACCGATACACAAATATTCATTTCTTCCATTCTACTTTTCATATATTCTTGTCCCTTTAGTACTCCAGTTTCAATAGAAGAAATAATCAATGGCACTTATTTGACGACATCTATATCCCAATGACTCCATCGTTTTCCTAACACTCATCAAGTTATTTATATTAATTTCAATTAACATATATGGATGCCATTTCTTTATCGTTTCAAGTCCACCTCTCAGAACACAATCCTCAAATCCTTCAACGTCAATCTTGATGAATCCCACGTTGTCGATTTCAAATGAATCTAAAGTTTTTAAGCTAATATCTCCATTTGCATCCTTTCCCAATGCATTTGCGCCAAAGTTGTCATAATAGAAACCAACCGTTTGCGCCATACCCTCAGAATCTGACAAACCAATTTTGTGAGCTTCTACCCTATTTTCAAGTCCATTAAGCTCTATATTTTTTTCTAATATCCAATAGTTTTCTTCCATTGGTTCAAATGAAACAATACGATCTATACCATTTAGTTCATTTGCAAAATACAGCGTATGATTACCGATATTAGCTCCGATATCAACATATGTTCCTACAACTTCTTTTCCATTTAACAATACTTCGAAAACTTCTTTCAAATTACGTTGTTCAAAATAATCATCCGAAAGAAAGATGGCCGATTGAATTAAATCTGTATATACATAAGGCAAAAAGAATTTAGACCTAGTTTTCACAGGATTATATATCATCCCATTATCCAGTAATTTAGTATCATTCACTTTTTTAATAACATTTATTCTTCTGTTATGGTCACGTTTCATTTCCTCTTTCTTGCGCTTTTCTGGATCCATAACTAATAGAGGGAAAAGTTCTAAACATTTTTCTTTTGGGGCATAGTTATATAGTCTAGTACATAAATCCTCGTGAATATCAGTTCTATCGCTGGTAATCAAAACAATGGCATCTGAAAAATCCACATTTTTAAGATCGTCCAGCGTATGAATTCGGGCATATTGTTCATATAAATAATTGTCCACTATCATAATCTCATCAATGCCATAATATGTATTTAGAATACTTTTTGCCAACTTCCCACGTTCACCAAAGGGATAAAGAATAATACGATTATATCCTTCATCTAAAATCTCTTGTAAACGTGTTCTTATCATCTCACAATAGTTAATCATGTTTTGCTCCTTTCGTATAACAACATTATTTCTCATTGATAAAATTTGTGAACTATTCATGTCACACTTCGCAAAACGTTGCTATATACATTTTCTGTTTCTTTAGCGCATCGTTCCCACGAAAATATCCTTGCCCTTTTTTTCCCTAGGTTTGACATATCACGTCTTCTTTTTTCATCATCCATTAGTCTTCTAATTACATATGCCAAATCTTCCACACTTTCTGGTTCAACATACTCCACGGCATCTCCACCAACTTCAGGTAAGCTTGAGATATTCGATGTTATCACTGGACATTCACAACTCATAGCCTCTAATATAGGCAGTCCAAAGCCCTCATATCTTGAAGGGAACACAAACATCTCCGCACTTGATAAAAGAGCTCTTTTATCATCATCAGAAATATATCCAATATAATTTATATCCTCCGCCCCAATAATTGGTTCATATTTGTCTTTATTTCTAGCTCCAATTCCACCTGCAATAACCAACTGGATTCCATCGTACCTTTTCCTTATCATTCGATACGCTTCTATTAAATCAAATACGCCTTTGCGTTCCTCAACAGCCCCAATATAGAAAATATATGGTTCAACAATTTTATACTTCTTTAAAATAGATTTGTCCGTTTGTTTATAGTAGAAATCATGATCTATACCAAGCGGTACAACAAATATCCTTTCAGCTTCTATATCAAAATATTTTGTAATATCCTCCTTAGTAGACTCTGAATCAGCGATAATTGTTATTCTTTTATTTTTTTCAAGAAATTTGTGACAATTAACAAATGATTTTTGGAATGTTTCAGAAAAACTCTCTCGAATTCCAGGTATGATGCCCATACAATCATGTGCTGTTACTATTGAATTATCCGGAATATTCAGTGGAAACATATTGGCATTCATAAAATGAAATAGATCTACTCTCCCATTTATACCAACGAAATCATTGTATTCTTGTCCTTGATAAATCGATAAATTTCCTTCCGCGCTAGATCTGATAATATCCTTATAGCTAATATCATTACATTCGTAGAATCTTACATAATCTTTAAATTTACCCAATCGTTCTTCAATAATGCGTCGATTTTCCATTTCTTTATGATAATCAAAAAATGATATTTCATATTTAAACCTCGCACGTTGAATCAAGTTCTTCACAAGATTTATTTCATAGTAGCTTATGCCACGCGCATTAACAGATGATACTCTTTGGGCTTCAAAATGAATCAATTTATTTCTATTATCCAATTAATCGTTATATCCTTTTCACTCAAATAAACAGTTTCTCAGCAAGAGACGATTGCATCTCCTTGTTCAAGAATCGTTCTATCAATCCAATAAATCCAAAGATTTTAAAGATTTAAACAGAATCGACCTTTTCACACTCGCATTATCTCAAGAATAAACTCGGCAGCACGTTTACTAGCATTACCATCTTCATTTACGCCATAATAAGCCAAAAAACTCTTAACCTTTCCCATATATTCAACTAAATCAAAATCGCTTATTTCATTTAATAGTTCGTCTTGTGTCTCACTTATTGGAAACGGTAAGGTATCATATTCTATCAATAACCCTCTCTCATTATTGATATATTCCTTTCGATCCGGTGCGTACAAAAAAACAGGCGTTCCTACTAAAGCAGGTTCAAACATGATGCTGGAATAATCTGTTATCATCAGGTCTGCCGCGGCCACTAATTCTTGTCCGTTCTCATACAGGCTAGCATCAATAATACCATCTTCTAATTCCACCCCTTGTACATATGCTACATCCAACGGGTGCAAATGCAATAAAACAACCCATTCCCCCCCAAATTTCTCGCTAATTTTTTTTCTAACATCTTGTATATTCAAATCATTCCAACGGTACTCAGCCTTATTGTTTCTTTTCTGCACTTCTCTATATGTTGGTGCATATAACACAATTTTTGTTGCTTCTGATAAGCCATAGTATTCCTCAATTCTCGACTTTGCAAAAATATCAAACATTGCATCACTTCTTGGCGAGCCTATTCGGATACAATCCCCTGAATAATGAAAACCTGTTCTACACGATTTTTCATCAAAATCACTGCCTACAAAAACATAATCTATCCCAGCAAATCCATGCTGTAATTTATGTAGCTTTCTTTCCGTTCGACCATCTACATCAAAATAGAACTTTTTTAGCGTTATACTCCCCCAATGTTTCGTCTGAATATATATCTGCTCCGGCCTTTTATATATATATTCCGGAACCGGTTCGTCCATTATCCACACTTTAGCCGTTTCCATTTCATATATATACCGTTTCCAATCGCCTTCATATACTATATCAATCCCAAATTCTGCTTTTTTTTGTGTTCTCAATATCCAACATATATGAATATCCGTTTCTATTTCCAATAACCTTTCTGTAATATATCTTCCATGTTCACCATTATATCCCATCAAAATAACAATTTTTTTATCGTCTATCTCTTTCTGCATACACTCTCTAGCATAATCAATTTGCTTTTGGACGAATTTTTCTTCTCTTCCATCTAGCATTTCAACAATAAATGTTTCAACAAAACCTTTTTTACGAAGTTTTTCAACAATATCCACATATGCTCGTCTTCCACCAACAATAACCACTGTATCTTCTGGTGCAAAACTATCCAATATATTAAAACCACTGACGATCATGTCGCCGATTGATGTAGTTGATAGGCATCCGACAAGTTGTTTAACTCGTAATCCTTCCTTTCTTTTGTCTCCATCTATTACAGCCGAAATCTTTAATTCATCTCCATATTGACCAAAATAAGAAAACAGATTTTCAGATAAACCATATATAATCACTTTTTTCTGGTCAGCTTGTTTTTTTAAATCTTTCCAGTCCATTCCAGAATTTACCGCTTTCCTATCACTCATAGTACATCCTTTTTACTTATCTTAACTCTCTCTATGTTCCCTGATTTTTGTCTTTTTCGTGCCACAATAAGATAGGTTATTATAGGGAGGTAAATTGCAGCCCTCGGCTTCTTTTCAAAAACATCCTGTAGTTCTTTTTTTGTTTCTGCTGGTACTTCATGACTTATTCCCCACGACTCTACCAATGCAATAAAGCGTGATGCATTATATTCTTCTTTCCTTTCATAAAAAACAATCTTTGTATCCTCAAAGCAACCCGTTGCATGTACACGGTCATAATAACACATAGCATCTTCATATATTTTCTGAACGCTCTTTGTCTCATAACCACCTTTGTTTTTTCGTAAAACACCATACAGTTCCTCTGTGACAGCATTCTTTATAGAAGTAACATTCCAGAACAGTGCCAATACCCCCCCCTCAGCAAGATAATCCGCTGCCTTTTTGTATCCTATCATTTGATTTACCCAATGAAATGCCGTTCCCGACAATATCAATTTATATGTAAAATTCTTTCTATAATCCTCGAAAGATGAGCAAACCACATTTACTCCCGAATAATCTTTAAAGCGATTTTTTAAAAACTGAGACTGCTTCTCTGTTATTTCCAACACATCAATATCATATTTCTTAAAATGCTCCGTAACCTCCCCCGGTCCAGCGCCTATTTCTAATATCCTATCTCCTGCAATCAACTTTGAAATTCTCACAATCTCATCATACATTATCTTAGGATAGTCTGTTCTACCATAGTCATATTTATCTATAACATTTGAAAAATAATCCGCAATCATTCTACTATCTTGTACCCTCGCTCATTTCACCACCTTTGCCGCAATAATAAGTTGATATTGATTATCGCGATATTTCAAATCTGATTCTTTAATATCTTCAACAGTTAACCCATACAGATATCCTATGGTCGACTTCATATTTCCATATGTTTCTATCTGTATAGAATTTTTATCAAACCATTTTTCCAGAAGTCTTCTTAACGACATATCAGTAAAGCTCCAATACTGCCCCCAGTTATCATAATCATACAATGACAAATGTGTTATTCCCGGTACAGTTATAAGTGCAGTGCCTCCTTTTTTCAACATACAATATACATTTTTCACTACACTTAAAACATCATATGTAAATAAAAGTGTTTGTGTACAAATAAAGCAATCACAACTCTCTTCTTCTATCCCGTCTCCTGTCTCTAAATCTGCTTTAATAACATTTTCTCCCCACCCATTCACATGTAAGCACATACTTTTTTTTACATCCACCCCATATCTATTTGTATATCTTCTATCGGCGACTTCCAATACATCATCAGTAATACTTGATTTATTTGCCTCTATAAATTCATCTATATAGTACCTTGCAATGGAATGACCTCTTTCAAGTCCAAACCTTCTACTTATCGGTTTGACTGGCATATCAGACAATATCCGTATAAACGGATCTGACGATGTTTCGATTTTTCTTATATACTCTTTCAGTTCCTCTTCGTTTTCAAAGGTGTTTATCCCCCCCTTATCATTCTTTATGCCTACAGCATCATTCATAGTAATAATTTCACAATTTAACCTATGAAGCAACTCTTCAAATGAATCAATAGCCGGTTCAAGATTTGTGCCAATGATAATTTCTCTACCACCACTACCGTCCAACTCAAAAAGCTGAAGAAGCATTTCATAATACTTTGATGACATTATCGCAATCGGAGTACCTTTCAGCTCAACAATCTTACGCGGATTATAAATGGGAATCCCATTATCATATTCCACATTTTCAACTCCAACTGCATTATCCAAAAAAGCCATTACTTTGTATTTTTCAGTAAACGCACTTTCCTTCTTTTTATAATATCTCCCATGTCCAAATACGATAATTTCAGGCATCCATTTTAATCCTTCATCCTTATACATATTTATCTACAAATACCTTTCGAATTCTTTGCTTTGCAAATGACTCCTTCAACGAGCTTGTTTCGTACCTGAGGTCAATAACTTCCATTCCATTTAGAGTATTATATGTATGAACACCAACAGTTTTACAGGACCAATCTCCCGACACATCACTTGGATAAATACGATAGAGTTCCTCTTCCGCATATTCAGGCCATACAGATAAAATCCTGTTAAATACTAGTCCCGCCCCATAGCTTGATTGACAATCCTGCGCCACACGAATCAAGCTATCATTATCTTTAAAGAATTTACCACCAGGTCTTGCATTTCCTTTGTCTTCAGATATTATTCTACCATCACCATTTATAATCCCGTTTTCATCTAATGCAAATTGCATCAGTGCGTCCTTTTCAGTTTCACATTTGTTATGATAAGTAAACAAGTATCTTCCATTTTCTGTATCCAAAAATGTTGTATCGACAAAATGACCATTTTGAACTAATATCTTGACTTTTTTCCAGTTATCTGGAAATGAGACCAGCTCATAAATAGCTATCTCTTCCATCTGACTTGTCTCTGGACACATATATAGCTTTCCATTTTCAACCCAAACATTTGGGTAAGACAGATGCCAGTGTTTATCCATAGTAACAATCCAGTCGCCAAATCTTCCTTCTGTATACTCACAATATCCTATCTTTCCATTTCTTTCAGAACCATATAAGAATAATTCCGCAAACAGATAGATTTTCCCCAGATATTCTACCAAAAATGGATCAGCCGCCCATGCCCATTTAGGGTTCTTAATTGCTTTAAAATCCATTTTATTATTCTCTCTATATGCAATAAACCAATGAAAATATTTCATAGTTGTATGATTACTTTTTATTCCATGTATTCCTTCTGCAACTGTTCTATTACGGTTCTTGTACAATAGCCTTTTTCCCGAAGTTCACAACTACGGTCAATCCTATCATAGCCTAATAGATACTTCCTTATCTCTTTTATCCACTGATTTTTATCTATAGGTAATCTGTGTGCAACCTCAGTAACTATTGCTTCCTTCGTTATATTATCACTAGCAATGCATGGCAATCCAACACTTTGCGCTTCTAATAACGCATTGGGGAAACCTTCGAACTCAGATGGTAATAAGAATATATCCATCGCCTGCAAATAATCAGCGACATTTTCTACGAACCCTGTAAATATAACACTATTATGCAATTTCAATGTCTTGCACTTATCCACTAGCTGTTTTCGGAGACTCCCTTCACCGACAATCATTAACATAATATCCTTTTTTATCTTCCTCAACGAATACAGTATCTCTATTATAAAATCAACATTTTTAACCGCTTCCAACCTTCCCGAAAAACCCATAACAAAATGATTTTGAAGTCCATTTTGGAGTCTAACTTCTTCTCTAATACGATAATTAAAACAAAATCGGTATGTATCTATGGTATTATTATGTATCCGAATTCTTTCCTTAGGAATTCTGTCTGCATATAACCAATTTGCCGCTTCCTCAGAGGTAGCCCAAAAATCTGTAGCAATATCCGGGACAAGCGTATCTCTGATTCTAAGATGCTGGCTGAGTGCTTTGTTTGCTCGTTCCCTATCCAATGTTGCATTAATCCCAGAACTACTAGCCCGTATTATTATCTTATGTACCCCCGCGTCTTTAGCCATTTCTTCAACTATCATACTCTTCCAATATGCGGTATGTATTTCTATTGCATCATATTTCAAAGCCAACACCTTAGAAAACTCTCTCTCAAACTCAAAAAGATTTTCTTCCGGGTAACTATGTATATAATACACATTTCCGCCATGCGATATAATGTCATTCTCAAATGTCAACTTAGACTTACTAAAACTCACAAAATCAAATTGAAATTTGTCCTTATCAATATGATTCCATATATCAAGGATATGACGTGTCCTTCCACCCCATGTAGCCGCAATAGTAAATTGCAGAATTCTATATTTCTCCATCAGTTTTCCTTACGAAATAGCTACTTATCTTTATCAAATAGAACAATACAAATATCATTTTCTCAGTATATACTTTTCTATAAACTTATCAAAATCCCCCCAAAAGATCATCACTTTGTATTAGCCCCCTATCTTTGAATCAAATATAGACTCTACCAAATTCTTATGTTCATCAACTGCATTAAAAACACTGAAATTCCCTTATGTATCAGGATTTTATACTTTGTACCTACGTTTCAGTCCGATACAAGGACAGTTATGTTCCTATAACAGCTCTATCAAAAAATAATTTTCTATTATCAGTTCACACTCTGATATAAAAAATTAGTAAAAACTCCATACCCACCCATATTACGTATCTCTGATATCTCTTCCGGACTATCTGTGCTAAACACATAAAAATTAAGTCCCTTATCAGTCCAGATATTCGTTTTTTTTCTCCCACCTTTTAGAACAACTTGAGTACCATCTGCTAAAACTGATATACCATATTTATCACATAATATTGCCGACTTCATATAGCAATCACGTTCAGGATTTCTATATTGAGTAAAAATCATTTGATATCCACTTCTATACGCACATTTAATGGTATCCTCGTCATATACTTCAAGTACAATCTGTTTTCTAAGCTCCTGCTCATTATCAAATTTCTCTACCACGGTATTCATACACATTACGAATTCTCTATAATCCTCCGTAACATCCCATTTAATATCAAACAAGCAAGTTAAACCGGGATTTTTTGCCAACGTCAAAATAATATCACTTAGTGATATTAGATTATATTTTTTTTCTCCTGCATCAAATATATCTGAATATCTGTGTCCCCCATACCACTCACCATTTGGCATATGTATCATATCGCATTCAGCCAACGAAAACCCATGCTCTATAGCCCCGGCAAATGCCTCTTTTGAATTCGTATACATCATTGGCACGCCGTTTACAAATCCCCCTAATGCATGAGATATCAAACGTTTTCCATAAAACCAATCATGTTCACTGGCAGTTTTCTTTTCAATCCTTGAATACTCCGCATAAAGTTCCACGTAATCTTCGGCAGCTTTAGCTACTCTCCCCGGCACTGTATAAAGTCCGAGTGTCTGTCTCCAATCAATTTTGGAAATATCGCCAACAACATAATTACATAACCCTTGAGAAAGAAATATCTGAATCTTTTCATCTGCTACGCCACGTGATTTCAATATTCTGACTATATCCTGAAAGCCCGAATATGCCGTTATAAGGATATAATCTACCGCCGATGCATCAAACTCCTCTATAGAAATAATCGGAATACCGTGAAAAACAAGTCCCTGTTTGTATTCATCTGAATCTATGAAAGTAACTATCTCTGTTGCAAACGGATCGATGGTATTATTAATAACATTCCATATCGGAGTTGTTATTCCCCATATTGCCACTTTTGTTCTGCAATTTATTTCCATCTTAGTATTATCCTCCCTTATCTTTCTCATAAGAAAACGTCTCTGCCATATTTCTCTTACAAATTAAAACTGCCTACTCTTTTGGGCGCTATACTGACCTTATGTTCCGGACAAGGATCGACACATTTTGTGAATCAGAAGCCGAAAGTAAATCACTCAACTGTATCATATAGTGACAGTGTACATATCCTGTTATCTCCACCTGCACTTCGCCATCTTTACCGCCGCAAAAATGGCATCCAGCATACTCTCTTCATTAGCTCTGCCTTCCCCGGCTTTTCCGAAAGCAGTCCCATGATCCACGGATGTGCGTACTATCGGCAGTCCTATGGTACAGTTTATGCCGCTTACCGAGCTGTATTGATTATTATGAAGATCATATTGAAAACCGCTTAGTTTCAGTGGAATATGTCCCTGGTCGTGATACATTGCAACAACGATATCATATTCACCTGCCTGACATTTCACAAATACGACATCCGGGGATACAGGTTCTTCCACACAGATGCCTTCAGCACATGCCGCCTCAATTGCCGGTATTATCTCGTTTGCTTCCTCGCTTCCAAAAAGACCGTTTTCTGAACAGTGCGGATTCAACCCAGCCACAGCAATCTTTGGTGCTTTATAGCCAAGCTGCTTCATACCTTCATCCGCAAGCCGGATTACTTTCAATACTCTGTCCTTTTTCACGCGATCTCAGGCTTCCCTTAGAGAGACATGCGTTGATACGTGTATTACATGAATATTTTTGCTTGCCAGCAGCATCGCAAAATCTTTTGTTCCTGTCTGATCTGCAAATATCTCCGTGTGTCCACTGTATTCATATCCAGCCAGATGAAGGGACTCTTTACTAATTGGTGCAGTCACAACAGCTTGTACTTGCCGTTCCTTTGCATATGATATAGCCCTTGTTATATATTCATATGAAACTTTTCCACCAAGTGCCGTATTCTTTTTATACTCCCATCCCCCAGGCTTAAGCTGGTTAAGATTAATTAAGTCTATACTTCCGAACTCACCAGCCGCCTCGTCAGGAGTATTTATCTCTCGAATACGAAGAGG
>AUXO018506656.1_pt1 | contig 21987 bp, 23 predicted proteins | sample 768731 | NCBI WGS metagenome assembly AUXO01 (sample SAMN02715735, study PRJNA202380) | gut metagenome | biome: sheep rumen | host: Ovis aries | place: New Zealand: Palmerston North
AGCAACAAAACAGATGACATTTTTGATCTCTACTGTAATAAGGCATTCTTGATCCCGCTGTGCCGAAAGAATGAATTCATAAATCATCCAGATTATTCTATTCCCGAAAACTCTTATGTTACGAGTAACTTATATTATTTTGACGTAGATGCCGACGAACTTATGAACAGATTTACTTACGAAGAGCATTGCCGGATGTTGGATATTGTCTTTGGGGAAGGATGGCGCGAGATTGAAGATCGTGCATTTGCAATCCAAAAAGTAGAGTTCCGTCCTGTTGTAGATGTATCGAAGTGGGGTAAGCGCAAGCGCAAAAAGTTCAGAGAGGATATGATTACAGGAAAAGTCGATCCGTCGATTGCCTATGTGGATGCTGATGGGAAACTGTATCGTGTAAATAAATAATATACAGATAGATAATAAGATGAGATTAAAATAGGAGGGTTTAACATGTATATTGTAAAAACTCAGCAGGAACGCACTCGATTTGCACAAGTAGTCCGTCGATTCAAAGAATCATCTGATGTCGTTGACCTTGTGTTGCATGATGATTATTTGTATGTAAATGTTTATGCTGACAATTCTTTTGTAGTTATCTACGATGACGACTTCGATCAGGACGGCGCACGACTTGGTATTGTTCGTGTATCGTCTGATACACAGGCTGAGAAAGGCTATGGTATCAGCAGACAGTTAGAACAGATTAGAACCTTTGCAAATGATAAAGACTATGTATTATGTTCTATTGGTTTTGACCTCGGCATTTCCGGTGATAATCATAAGGAATTGATCGACCGGTGCAATGGAAATGTCAAACCAAAGGATTTCTTTAAGGATGTTCGTCCAGCTCTGCATTTTACTTTGTCCCAGCTCAACGAACATAATAAGATTTTAGCTTGTGAGCCTTCTCGACTTTGGCGTGAAAATGATATGACAGGCAGCATGATCCGATTTTTAATTATGTGCGCTGGTTCGGACTTAGAATTTGCTGAATCACCAAAGATTACACTATACGAAACAAATAGTACGGTACATCTTTCCAATATGATCCTTTACAATATCGCGGATTTTGACCGCCGTACTCTGGTTAAAAGAATGTATGATGGACGAAAGAGAAAGGCAGCCACCGGTAAAAATGTAACAGGTAAATTTGCTTTTGGTTATCAGGGAAACAGACTGGGGGAACAGTGGGTGTACGAGCCAGAAGCAGAGATTGTCCGTGATATCTTTGCATATCATGAAGAACAGATTCCAAACAAGGAAATTGCCGATATCTTAAATTCTGAGAACAAGTTGAAGCGTGGGGGCAAACAGTGGATACAGCAGGATATTTACCGGATCATTAACAATCCTTTGTATCATGGATGGAGAATTTATGGTGATACGAAAACCTTTATGGAGAATCTTGTCATTGTATAGAGGTGGATTTAACTTGACAAGATGAAACGGGATGATTATAATTATATTGGGTGATTTTAATGGAGAACACGAAAGAATTAGCAAGAGTATTTGCGTATTATAGTTCAGAACATCAAATGCGACAGTTGCTCATGGCGCAGTTAGTGAACACGGGGGCAATTACGCGAATGGATTTGCACACTATTTTTGCTACTACGACACAGATCGAGAAGTGTAATCCTGCTGTGGTAGCACTGGTTTACAAGAAAATGTGGGAGAACGATAAGTCTCGTATCCCGCAGCCCGAACACTTTTTCGGGCAACAAGAATTGATGGATGCGATGACTTTAACATCTCGTTCCACTTTGAGCAATTTCCCTGTTACGTTTGAGCACGTAGTGCAATTATCTGCTCATGACGAATATTTGTTTACGTTGAACCTAACTCAAATTCAGGAACTTGCTCTAAACAAAGTTATTCATGTTCGGTCAGACATGCAACGTGAGAGTGAGATCATTAAGTATAATGATGCACGCATTCCATGTGTAAAGTTTTCAGAGGAAAAAGTTAAAGAAATTTCAGAAAACCTTTTGCGTGGGAGACAACATCCTAATACGTTGCGGTTTCATTTAATACCTGACGGAGATAAATCTTTTGAATATAATCCGGACAAAGCTACTATAACTATCTACAAAGGATTATTAGCCAATATTGACGGCAATCATCGTGTCAACGCCATTCTGGACGCGCTTTATGTTAATCAAACTATTGGCAATGCGTATCGTATGCCGATCATCTTAACGGTTGGAGCACCTCTTGTAGCGAGAGAGATCATCGTACAAGAGGAGCAGCGAACACCAATTGCCGCAGAACATGTTGAAAGTTTTAAGGTCACAGAAGGGAATCGTATTGTAGCTCAACTAAAAATGGATCAATCTTTGTTGACTTGTTTTCGGTTTTGTACGAGTTTTGACCAGTCTACGAACGGGGGAGGAATGTTCGTAGAATCTGTGGTCGGTGATGCTATTGTAAAATCATTTCAAATTAAACGCAAACTTCGACCTGTTGAATTAGATGAACTCGCCAAATATATTGCGGAGACATTCGAGGATATATATTATTTAGTCGATGCTCGGTCGCCGGATTATTTTACAGATTATTTTTTGCATCCAGATTATATTATGTCCAACACTTACTTTGCGTATGGAATGGCATACATTGCAGCACAGTTACGTGCGGTTGGCGACTTTGTTGATACCAGCGAGTTGCGTGCTAAATGGGTGAACGCTCTTGATCTGAATAAGAATATGGGGAGACGGTATGTAAACTTTGCAGCACACGCTACTAATTTTGTGCGAGAGGTACAGCCGGTAGAAATTAAGTAAGGGGGGATGAAATGAATACCAAGAGAAAAGAGCAGTTTATTGCTGAACAAGGCTTTAGTGGATCAATGAACAAAGCTGTTGTGTCGTTCTTTAGACAGGCGGCAGTGTATGAGGATTATTTTCAACTTGATCTGTGTGAGTTTGCACTTCCCCAATACATCGAAATGTTTGCGGGGTATAAGTGGGTAAACGCTAGTACATTTAATGTATATCGAAGTTGGATTAAGCGGTATGTTAAGTGGTGTATTGCACATGGGCATACCGATTCGCCTGCGGCGATTGAAAGGGTGGATCTTCGACTTGTTGCCGCGTCTGTAAGCCGTTCGGTATTGTATGCCGACGAAAACGATTTTTTAGAAACGATTCGTCAAGTGTATGGTGGTGATACCGTCGATAGCAGCTCTGACCGTTATAACATGGTTAGGACTTTTTGGTATCTGGCATGGCTTGGATTTACTAGAGATGAAGCTGTTTTAATCACGAAGACGGACGTAAAAGATACAAGTATTGAAACTAAAAGTTGGAGCGTATATAATATCAATCCTAAGATTATGGATGTAATTAAAGATACTGCTAACACAACCGAGACAACTATTTACGCAGACACGCCACGCGGACTCGCAGCTAGAACGCGCATGTATGTAGATAGTCCTTATTTGCTGCGTCCGTTAAAACGTAATGGTAATTCTGCTACTGTATATTTACCAGTTGCAACTATGGATACATGGACGAGCGTAGCAAAGAAGCTGCAAAAAGAAAATGTTCCAATTATAAGCCCATACCGGACAAAATCAATTATATACCGCAAGATTTATATGTGTGGTAGATTTAATGCAATGAGAGAATGGGAAGTAGAACATAATTGTAAAGTTACGACAGATAATGCGTTAGAGTGGGGCGTGTTAACTCGACACGTTAATGAACAGAATGAGATCCGCGAGTCCATGTATAATTTTCTACGAACATATTATAGATGGAAACACGATTTTTGGGAACAGTAATTGTCCCGAACCGCCCGATGATGGGCGGTTCATTTTTATTAAAAACTTTTTTCAAAAAAGTGTTGACAACAAGATAATGATTTGATATAATAATTTTCAGATAAGAGAGTTTAACAATATGCCAGCGAAGGTACAGCAGGTTCACAGCCTGCCGTTGGCACCACAAGTCGTGCCGAAAGGTACTCTCTAACACACCTCTCTCTTTCATGGGTAACACCCCTATTCTCCATTTTCATTTGACAAGAGGATTTAATGTGCGCAACCTCCCCTTAATTGCGGTATCCTTGAAAGCGCACGCCGCAATATGCGTCTTTGGTGGAATCGGCATACACGACAGTCTCAAAAACTGTTTTTTGCGAGTTCGAGTCTCGCAGGACGCACCATTTATATTGCCCTATCGCCAAGTTGGTTAAGGCACTAGACTTTGACTCTAGCATCGCAGGTTCGAGTCCTGCTAGGGCAGCCACTCACTTTTGTGGGAAATATTTTTATAGGAGGTTTTTAATTGGGCAAAGCAACATTGACGGCTTTATCTCAGATTCAATCCGAGTTAAAAGCTCCAAAAGGACAATGGAATGAATTCGGCAAGTACAACTACCGCTCCTGTGAGGATATCATGGAAGCGGTTAAACCATTGCTGAAACAATATCACGCCGTTATGACTGTATCAGATAGCGTGGTGCTAATTGGCGAACGATACTATGTCCGATCAACCGTCAAGTTCCAATCTCTTGATGATGACGAAAGCGTTTCCGTTATTGCGTTGGCACGAGAGTGTGCAACCAAAAAGGGTATGGATGAATCACAGGTTACAGGTAGTACGTCCTCTTATGCTAGAAAATATGCGTTGAGCGGATTGTTTGCTTTAGATGACCAGAAGGATGCAGATGCCCCGACACCCCGTCGCCGCAATCGAAACGCTACCACTCTTGATGTTTCTCCGGAATTGCAACAGGCGCGACAAGAAATTGTAAACTTCGGAAAGATACTGTTTGATAAGGGTGTCAGTCGGGAACGTGTGTATCAGATAATTGCGGAAAATAATGGCGGTAAAAAGCGGCCGCAATCCATTGGCACAGTTGAAGACTGTAAGAAGATTTTAGCCAAGTTAAAGGAGTTAAAGTAATGGCACTGTGGTTCAATGACACATACTTCACCGTCTGGGATAAGAGAAAAAATGATAGCGGCACTGTATCTTTGCTGATTTCTAATTCATCTAAAAATAAAGCAGGTGAGTGGAATCAAGATTTTCGCGGCTGGGCAACTCTTGCCGGAGCAGCTAAACCCTTTGCAAATGTTCAACTGCCAGACAGCAGCGAGAACAATGCTCGTCCGGTAAGAATTAAAGCCAATGGATATATGAGAAATCACTATGACAAAGAATACAAAAAGACTATGTGGTATCTTACATTGACTCGTATTGAAGCATTAGACGCCCCCAACAATAGCCAGTCTGAGGACGATGATGATTGGTGTTAAACCATACTGAAAAAGACTGTACAAGGAAATTTGAAAACTTTCGGTGGTCTTTTTCGAGTGTGAATACATATCGCAACTGTCCGTTCTGTTTTTTCTTATCGTATTTACAATATCCTCCATTGACTCGTGCAGAGAATGCTTTTGCACAATGGGGTTCGTTTATGCACAGTTTATACGAACGATTTTATAAAGGCCAAATTGATTTCTTTGATGCGTGCGACGAGTACGAACAGAAATATAAAGAAAAGATTACAGTGCCATTCCCCGCAAATGCTTATGTTGATTTAGGTAAACGCTATTATCAATCTGGATTGGATGCACTAGAACGATTCTCTGACCTGCCTGATAATTTAGAGATATTGGAAATCGAGGGCAAAATCAGCATTACAATCAAAGACATCCCCTTTATTGGGTTTGCAGATTTAATTCTGAGAGACAAAGAAAAAGATGAAATTATAGTAATAGATCACAAATCAAAATCTAAATTTGCATCTGCAACAGAACAAAAAAAGTATGCTAGACAGTTATATTTGTATTCCTTATATGTTAAAGAAAAGTACGGCAAATATCCCTCGCAACTTGTGTTCAACATGTTTCGGGTTGGTAAGATTGTAAAAATCCCTTTCAACCAAAAGGATTTAGATGAAGCTGTGCAGTGGTTTGTAGATACCGTAAGTGATATCTATATGGATTTAGATTTCTTTGACAAGATTTATCTGGAATACCAGAATACAGGAAAAGACATAGCGAAATTTAATCAACAGGATTTTTTCTGCAATACCTTGTGCAGCGTTCGAGAATACTGCGAAAGGTCAAAAAGTGAATGATCGTTGATAAAGAAAAAATCGCACAAGCAAAAGAGAAGTTAGGAGATCAAAACGCTGTATTGATGGCGCAGATGCTTGATTTACAGAAGTTTGACGCTAAGAACTTCAAAGGGCTGTGCCCGTATCACGATGAGGACACACCCTCTTTTGTATACAATAAAAAAAATTATACATATCATTGTTTTGGTTGCGGTAAGACCGTAGATATTGTCGAAGTAATGATGCAACAAGGAAAAACTTTTATCGAAGCGGTTCAAAGTTTATTCCAAGAAGCCGATGTTAAATATAATTTCGGAGAATACGGGATAAAGACGAGAAGAACATATAGATATCCCCACAGAGAGGATAACGGACATAAAGATAAAGTTTATTCCTACTTAGCAACTCGCCAAATTTCCTCTACAACCGTAGATTATTTAGATATTTGTCAAGACCATAACGGCAATTGTGTATTTCACTATTATGATACCAATGATGTATTAACAATGGTAAAGTATCGCCCTGCACGTAAAGTTCGTAAAGGAGAAAATAAAACTTGGTGTCAAAAAGGTGCTGATACCGCGCCGTTGTTATTCAATATGAATCGCGTAACAACTACATCCCCTCTTCTTATTACAGAAGGAGAGCTGGATTGTGCTGCTGCCATTGAATCTGGATACTTAAATACTGTCAGTGTGCCTTTGGGCGCCCATAATTTTCACTGGATCGAAGAAAATTGGGAGTGGTTGGAACAATTTGATAGTATTATCTTATGTTCAGATAATGATGACGCGGGCGACAACATGCGCAAAGAAGTTATCAATCGCCTTGGTTCTTGGCGCACAAGGTTTGTCGAAATCCCCTTGCAAATCGACGGCAAAAATATTAAAGACTTAAATGAATTACTGTACTTTGGCGGTCAACAGGCAGTGCTCGATGTAATTATCAATGCAAAAGAGACGCCAGTTGATTCCGTAGTCGATTTTTCTGACATCCAAGGCTTGGATTTGTCAGAAATGGATGGTATTCGTACAGGATTCGATGCTTTAGATCGGTCGCTGTATAAATTATTTTATGGAACTTTAACAATCCTGACCGGTATTAACGGTTCAGGTAAAAGTAGTTTCTTGACACAACTTATTTGTCAGTGCATGGAGCAAGACAAGAATGCTTTTCTTTATTCTGGAGAGCTGCCAAATTATCAGACAAAAAATTGGCTGAATTTTATTTTAGCAGGCCGGTACAACGTAAATGAATATCAAGATGCTGCAAGCGGCATTGTATATCACCGGGTCAGAAAAGATATTCAGCCTGTAATGGACGCCTTTTATCGGGGCAGATTGTTTATCTACAAAGACGCTTACAGTCATAAAGCAGATGATATTTTAGAATCCATGGAGGCTAACGCTAGAAAGCATGGATGCAAGCTGTTCATTATTGACAATCTGACATCCGTATCTCTTGGCAATACAAAGGCAGATAAATATGAGAATCAAGAAGCATTCATCAATCACCTAATTACTTTTGCTACCAAGTTTCAAGTTGCAGTTGTATTAGTAGTTCATCCTCATAAAATTGATACAGTCCGCAGGTTGAATAAGATGGATGTACAAGGTATTTCCGCAATCATTGACTTGGCTCATCGCATTATTAGTTTATATCGTGTACAAGAGTCTGACCGGTCTGCACGTAAATACAACGGGAGAGAGCTGCCTGCGCTCGAAGGCGACGTTGTGTGCGATATCTTAAAAGATCGTATGAAAGAAAATGAGGGTAAAGCAATTTCTTTCTTTTATGATGTGCCATCTCGCAGGTTTTTTACTAATGAGAAGGACTTATATTATCAGTATAGTTGGGATAAGGTTGACCACTCTCAACAAACCGATCCTCTTCCAGTTCCTCAACTATCCGAACGGCCATTTTGATGTTTTAGTCTCTACACTTCTGTGATAATGTCGCGGAGGTGTAGAGCATCTGACATAAAATAATGAGATTATATCAAAACTATCATAAACATACTCACTATACCAATCCTCTAATATCGGACAGTATTGCAACGTATGAGGATTATGCTAGACGAGCCAAAGAATTAGGTCATCAAATTATCTCTTCTTGTGAACATGGGTATCAGGGGAGATATATTGAATGTTATAACTTAGCAAAACAATATGGTTTGAAATTTTTATTTGCTGCTGAAGCATATTGGGTTATAGATCGTACCGCTAAAGATGATACGAACTGTCACATTATTCTAACAGCATTAAATGAATCTGGACGTAGAGATATCACACGTATCTTATCAGAGGCAAATAAGACCGGATTTTACAGCCGTCCTCGTGTTGATATAGAACTGTTGTTATCTCTTAACCCAAGCAATGTTATCATAACAACTGCTTGTGTTGCGTTTTGGAAGTATGACGGCATTGATGATATATTGCTTCTGCTATGGAAACACTTTGGTAATCATCTATTTTTAGAAGTGCAATATCACAATACACCGGCGCAGCAACAATTAAACGCGCATATTCGTGATCTGCACCGGCAATATCAAATCCCGTTAATCATGGGATGCGATTCGCATTATATTGAAGAACAAGCCGACAAAAATAGAACTGATTTTTTAGTTTCAAAAGGCATCAATTATCCAGACGAAGAAGGATGGTATTTAGATTACCCTGACGGAGATACAGCTTATCGACGTTTTGTTGACCAAGGTGTTCTTTCCGGGGCAGAAATTGAATCCGCTATTGAAAACACAAATATTTTTTTACAAGTAGAAGAATACGATAGCCCCATCTTTAACAAAGAGGTTAAACTTCCAAGTATTTATCCTAATTGGACACAATCTGAACGTGACGCAGAATACCAACGTTTAGTAATGGCTAAATGGGATGAATATAAACAAGAAGTCCCACCTGTAAAACATCAGTTATACAAACAAGAAATAAAAAAAGAGATTGACAGTGTAATTGAATGTCATATGTCAGATTATTTCTTAACCAACTACTATATCATTAAACGTGGCAAAGAAAAGGGGGGCGTTCTCACCTCAACCGGCAGAGGTAGCGCAGTTTCTTTTATCACAAATAAGTTGTTGGGATTCACTGAGGTTGATCGTATTGTGGCTCAAGTCACTATGTATCCCGAACGATTCATGACGGCCACTAGAATTTTAGAATCAGGTTCAATGCCTGATATTGATTTCAATATTGGTACATTGGCACCATTTGAAGAAGCGCAGAAGGAAATTCTGGGCGATAAACATGCGTACCCAATGATTGCTTACGGAACAATGAAGAAATCTGGGGCATGGAAGATGTATGCTAAAGCGAACAATGTCTCATTTGAGACAGCTAATGCTGTATCTAAGCAAATTAAGAAGTATGAAGATGCACTTAAATATGCCGAGGAAGATGAGCGCGATTCGATCTTTATTGAAAATTATGTTGATGCTCAATATTTAGATATTTACCGAGGCAGCGAAGCATATTTGAGTACAATTGTTTCTTGGTCGCCTGCGCCTAGTGCATTTCTGTTGTATGCAGGAGACATTGAAGAAGAAATTGGATTGATTCGTATTGGCGGCAAGTTATGTTGTTTGATGGATGGTCATTGGGCAGAGGAAAACTCCTTCCTTAAAAATGATTTATTACAAGTTACTGTTGTAAAAGTCATTGATGAGACTTTCCGTGAAATTGGCATCCCTCGTATGAGCGTATCTGAGTTGTTGCGCGCTTGCCCAAGTACGGATCGAGCATGGGATACTTACAAAAAAGCATGTACTTTAGGGGTTAATCAAGTAGAACAGCCCGGAACGTCGGCTCGTGTGGCGACATTTGCGCCTAAAAATATTTCGGATTTATGTGCGTTCATTGCCGCAATTCGTCCAGGTTTCAAATCAATGTACAAAATATTTGAATCTCGTAAGCCGTTCCAATATGGTATTGCATCGTTTGACCAGTTGATCCAGACAGAATACATGCCAAACTCTTTTGTGTTGTATCAAGAACAAGTAATGGCTACGTTGAATTACGCAGGTATCCCGATGACTGAATGTTATACTGCTATTAAAAACATTTCCAAAAAACGTGTTGAAAAAGTCATTGCCCTTAAAAACACCTTTATGGATGGCTTTATAAAAATCTTACAAGATAATGAGCATTTATCTAATGTTGAAGCAGTAGAAGCAGCCGAAAAAGTCTGGCAGATCATTGACGATAGCAGCCATTATTCATTTAATGCAAGTCATGCGTATTGCGTTGCTCTGGACAGTTTATATTGTGCGTGGTTAAAACAACATTACCCATTACAATTTTACGGCGCGTACATCCGTATCATGACAGAAGGCGGTAAAAAGAAAAAGGCTCAAGCAGCCCAAGCAGAAGCTCAATCTTATTTCCGTATTAAATTTCCTCCGTTCCGGTTCGGGCAAGATAACTCAAAGATTGCAGTAGATGTAAATGCGCGGTCGATCTATATGCCATTGCAGTCTATCAAAAATTTCAATGCAAAAACTGCTGTATTGTTATCGGAGATCAGGGATAAAAAGTATACATACTTTTCTGATTTATTGATGGAACTTCGTCCGTATTCTGTCACCGAAAAGGTCACTAAACAATTAACATACATTGATTATTTCGATCAGTTTGGCAATCAGCGCGAATTGCTTTCGATTATAAATATGTGTGTCGATTTTGGATACGGAGAAAAATCAACTATACGACAAACAAATTTAGATGCGTCCCCGTGGAAAGATATCATTCTCGCACACTCTACTAATATCGGCGTCAGAGGGAATGTTCTCAAGACATATACATTCACAAGTTGTATTGATATTATACATGCAGCAGAAGATGCTATTAAACAAAAGGGAATGCAAGACCTTGATCTCAAGGTTAAAATTCAAAATCAATTAGATGCGTTAGGTTATATCAGTGTTCAAACGAATAAAGAATGTGACCGCCGTTTGTTGGTTGTTTTGGAAATCTTTCCGTTGTTAAGTAAAACAACACAAGAGCCATGGGCTTATGCGATCAACACGCAGTCAATTGGTTCTGGTGTGCGGGGACACATGACAATCAAAGCAAGTGTATATGATAGACAGCCGTTACAGGCTCACAGTATTATATATGCTGACAATGTAACAAAAAATTATAAAGGTTATTGGTACTTAAATAAATACACACTGCGAGGTTAAAATGGAAAATTGCAAACTTGTTTATTCTCATATAAACGATGAAAATTATTCGGTGCTCGATGGCACCCCCGAAGATATGCTGTATGGCATTGCCCATTTAATTGCTACTTTTGTCTCTGAATTATTTAATGACGAGTCTGAAATGAGCAGATCAGACGTAGAACTTCTGCATTCCGCAACGAATGAATATCTGTCACATGCGTCTAAGATTATACTGGATGAATTGATTAAAGAACAAAATGAACTTGACCGAGACGAAAAACCTTGGTTAAATATATAAAAGGGGATTTTGCATTGAATATTTCAAAGAAGTGCCAAAAGGCAAAACCTATCTTTGATCCTGAACGGCAAATGATCGAAGAGAAGTTGCCGGAAATTGGTCGCATTCCAGATGGTTGTTGGATCGTAGGAGGTAGTATAAAATATATTTATTTGGACATCTATTCGGATACATATTGGGTTAAATTCAAATGTGAGAACGGTGGGAAATTTGTTATCTTAAAAGACAACAGACATGAGTTCTCAGATTATAAACAAATGTCCATTGAAGAAACTATCGCCCACGAAAAAGAGCGGCTAGAAAAATATTACGATTTTTGCGTGAATCGGTTAGTTGACTTTATTAAAAGCCATCCCGATTACATTTATATCAGGTCACACTCAGGAGGAAAGGATAGCAACCTGATGAGATCGGTCTGGTTAGACGCTGAACAGAGGTTAGATTTCCCACCCAAAGGCGAATGGATATTTTATAACACAACAAACGAAACTGCTGATGTATACAAAGATATCAAAGCAATGGGAATTCGGATTATCAATCCAGACAAACCATGGCGTAAATGGTTAGAAGGGAATAATTATATGTTCCCCACTGTAGTTCGTCGGTCTTGTTGCACGACATATAAAGAGGGGGCAGGCAAGAAACAATTCGATCACAACAAACCGATATGTATGGTGATGGGAATACGCAATACAGAATCTATCAAGCGATCTCAATATGAATTTTATATGGATTATAAGTTTGATGTGTTGCATCTCGGCTCCTCCAATTTGCCAAAAAAATGGTCGAAACTTGCACCAATTATTGAGTGCGAAACAGTAGATGTATGGTTGTTGACGCTATTAAAAGAAATCCACATTAACCGCCGATACAAGTTAGGTAGTATGCGTGTGGGTTGTGTGATTTGTCCGTTTTCCAGTAATTATGCTGATGAAATAACCAAGACACACTACAAAGAGCAGTGGCGTTGGTTTGCTGAAGCTATTACAAAAAATTACAATAATTATAACTCAGCTGCATTAGGGTGGAGTTTACAAGAATGGATAAGTGGAGCATGGAAGAGGATGGAATCCAAAAATCATTCTATTGCTCATCGTAAACCGACACCTGAAAACATTAAATTGTTAGCAGATATTAAAGGTATTTCGGAGGACATGGCAAAAAAATATTTTGGTGCAACGTGCGGCACATGCGGTAAACGCTGCAATGAAGTAGAAGTTGCTATGTTCTATAAAGTATTTGGTCGATTTGAAGGGGTAGAAGACCATCGAAAGCCTTTATGCGTGAAATGTTTTTGTGCGCAAACAGGAATATCAACTCATGATTATTGGGTAAAAGCAAAAGAATTTTCCGAAGAAGGATGCCCACTATTTTGATGTACTCTAAATATTTTTAATAAAAGTTTTTAACTTTTTTCAAAAATATGGTTGACAGCGGCAGGTAGATATGGTATTATATTTACAGAGGTTAAAACCTCTTATATCTACTCGCTGCTGTGGTGAAATCGGCAGACACAAGGGACTTAAAATCCCTCGCTGGCAACAGCATACCGGTTCAAGTCCGGTCAGCAGCACCAATCACCGTAAGGTGAAATATTTTTGAAAGGCTCCTAAGTGGAGTTCCACATACTGACAGCCGGGAAAGACCGGCAACACATGCCACTATTAGCGATACAGGCAGAATACATGTGGTGCAAGTCCACAGTGGCATATCTCATATCTTTTTTCTTATCTTTCCCCTCCAAATCTCCGGAGAGTGGCAACACGCTCTCCGGAACTTCTTTAACGCAGCCTGAAAGGAGGTATCTATAATGGGTCTATTGCATGAGCTAATTAGAGCGCGTGAGATCGAATTGTCGCAAACCAAGATTGCAAATCATTTGTTGTCTCACAAACGACACTAACCGCAACATAATGGTTGAGCATCAAATCCCATTGCTGTCGCTTTGGGATGGCTCAACAAGAATATGTCGCCGTAGCTCAATCGGCAGAGCAACCGCCTTTTAAGCGGTGGGTTGGGAGTTCAATCCTCTCCGACGGCACCAGCGCCCACATGGGCGTACAATCCTTCTATTTTCTCCTTTTTGATAGTCTCCTGCATATCTCACTTTGTCCTCCGATTAGAAAAATCCAAGTAATCCCCGTCCAAAACTTGTGAGTGTGCAGGAGATTATATGGGGGTATAGCTCAGTTGGTAGAGCATCCGGCTCATAACCGGACGGTCACGGGTTCAAATCCCCTTGCTCCCACCATTATTGCACATCTATGGCGTGGTATAGGATTGGCTGCTGATAGCATGTGCCAGATGCTTCAGCAAGAAAGTTCGAGTCTTTCTCACGCCGAACGATTCTATTTTTCATTTCCTGTTTTCCTTTCTCAGCGTTGCTTGCCTAGTGTTTTGTTGGATACTAGGTAGGCAGCGCAACCGCTCTTTTTTAATTAACAATGACTGATGTATTATATGACTACATAGATGATATTATACCAGAAACAACGACCTCTGAGATACTAACCGATGCCCCACATGAATTTGCACGTATACCATTTACCAAGAAGATGATTTGTCGGTTATTAAAAGGGGCTACATCTGTAATAGTCGAGACACAACGAGGTAAGATTTACAATCCAGATGATTTGCCGCGCAAAGGCGATATCTTTTATATAGGTGAACCATTCGTTCGGCAATATGGGTGGAAAGCGGGTATGTATTTACTACATAAGGTTACATATCTGGCAGATAATCATTCGGACATTTTTGAAACCGGAGTTGATATACTAGAACCACAGCAGAAGTTACCGGCACAAGCTATGTTAGAAAATGAAGCGCGTTTCTTTATTCGAGTAAGAAAATGTTCGTATCGTCGTTTTGGTAAGATTTCTCTTGCAAAAACAATCCATGACAATGTATATAATGTAAAAAAGTATGATATGGTTTTAGTCATTGACTTTGATGTAATGACTTACGAACAGGTTGAAGAATATAAACAAGCCCAATCACGAGAGCGTTTTATTAACGATTTTCTTTAACATAGTTTTATCTGACTATCAATGCGTCACTGTTATTAGACTTGTTCTTGGTTTTCTTTTTGTACGATGATCTGTGACGCATTTGATTTTAGATGCCCTTCTGCTCTGCTAATAAACTCGCAGGGTAGAGGGGCTTATATATTGTGTAGGAGGAGGTGGGAATGATGCAGAGTGAAATTATTTTGTACTCTACAGGATGTCCGAGGTGCAATGTAATTCGCAAAAAACTTGATGCAAAAAACATTTCATATGTCGTTAACAATTCTGTTGAAGACATGGAGTCTCTTGGTATTGCGAATGTGCCAGTGCTGCAAGTCAATGGAGAATTGTTAGACTTTTTACACGCAAACCAATGGATTAACACGAAAGGATGATTGAATGGCGAATGGAATGCAAATAACCATAAAATTAGACCCTGACTTTTCAAAGACGTTTTTAATGTTAAAAGAAAAGTATGGGGAAGAACTTGCGAAATTGAATGGACTTGCTAGTACACAACTGGATTATACTGATTTCATCGACAACTTTGTTGATAAGACAACGGTTGCAGATGCAAGCATTGATGGTAATGCTAATGTAGGGCATAAAGATATTGTATCTTTGGAAAACGAAATGGCAAAACCTCATTCCAAACTGTTGGGATTCCATAAAATTTTCTGTGAATTAAAGAAAGAATATGGAGTTCAAGTGGCAAATGATTGGTTGACCGCTGAATGGATTGGTTGGTTCTATCTTCACGATGCGTACAACTCAACCTTCAAACCGTATTGTTACGCATATGATACCGAGACGCTTGTTAGAAAAGGTATGTTTTTTGTTAACGACTTTAATGCCCAACCAGCACAGCACTTGGTAACATATACCGATTTCATTGCTGAGTTTATCAGTTGGTGTTGTAACCGAACGAGTGGCGCGGTCGGTGTTCCCAGTTTCTTAGTATATTCTTATTATTACTGGAAAAAGGACGTAGACAACGGATACTTCATGCACAGTCCTACATATTATCGTGACCAAGAATTCCAGCGTATCATTTACAAGTTGAATCAGCCGTATCTGCGTGGAGGTATTCAGAGCGCATTTACGAATTTTTCAATTTTTGACCGGCCTTACCTTGAAGCACTTTTTGGAGGTAAAGAGTTCCCTGATGGCACCTTTATTATTGACTATATCGACGATCTGATTGAATATCAGAAAGCCTTTATGAATGTTTTAAGTAAAATTCGCGCGAAGAATGTAATGACATTCCCCGTTATGTCTTTTTCACTTTTAAGAAAAAATAAGAGGTTTGTCGATGAAGACTTCGCAAGATGGTGTTGCCGCCATAATATGAAATGGGCAGATAGTAACTTCTTTATTAGCGATGATATCAACAGCTTGAGTAATTGTTGTCGACTCAAATCCAATATCAAAGACCTTGGTTATTTTAATTCGATTGGTGGCACAGCTCTCGAAGTAGGTTCTGTTAAGGTTAATACAATTAACCTTGCAAGAATTGCTTATGATGTCCCGAAAGAAAAGTATATGGATACACTTCGTGAACGCACCATTTTGTGTTTGCAAGTTTTAGATCGTATTCGTCATATTATTTCTCGTAATGTAGATAAGGGATTGCTCCCGAATTACAGCTTAAATACACTGTCTTTATCCTCACAATATTTAACGTGCGGTATCATTGGCGTGTATGAAACATTACAAAAGTATGGCTTTACGACGCAGGATGAATTCGGCTATGTAAGTTATACAGACGATGGCATTGAATTTGCTAAACAAATTCTTGCAACCATCCATGAAACTCAAGATGAATGGGCTAAAGACAAGGACTACATGGTTAATATCGAACAGATTCCCGGTGAGCGTGCAGCATATATTTTGATGGGTAAAGATCAAATGTTCTACCCAGACGAACGGTATGAGTTGCCGCTGTATGGTAATCAGTGGATTCCTCTTGGGGTTAAAACAACTTTACAAGAGAAAGTCAGGTTGTCTGCTATTTTGGATGAAGCCTGCTCTGGAGGCAGCGTAGCTCACATTAACCTGGATAAGCCCTTTGACGATTTTGATACTGCATGGAAAATGTTAAATTATGTTGCTGATGCTGGCGTAACTTATTTCGCATTTAATGTTCGTATCAGTGCGTGTAGTAAAAATCATGGTTTTTATGGTGATACTTGTCCGATTTGTGGCGGCAAAAAGGTGACTACATACCAAAGAATTGTAGGTTTCTTAACCCCTGAACGCACATATTCCAAGGAGCGCAAAGCAGAGTTTAGGATGCGTGATTGGTTTAAGATCAATATGATGCAGGAGATGTAACAGTGAGAGTTAAGACAATTGTGGAAGAGGATTTTGTGAATTACAAAAAACCTTCTATGTTTGTCGGGACGATTTCTTGTAATGGGAAGTGTTGTTTAGAGGCGAATATCCCTCTTTCAGTTTGTCAAAACGATGTATGGCGCAAGTGCGCCATACATCATATCCCTGACAGAGAATTATGCAAAAGATATCTCAGTAATCCTATTACAGAAGCAATTGTGTTCGGTGGCCTTGAGCCTTTTGAGCAAACCGATGAACTGCTAGATTTAGTTAAAATGTTACGTGAAGATTTCAAATGTACTGATGATGTTGTGATTTATACTGGATATGACATGCAAGAAATTTTGCCTGCAATTGAAATGTTGCAGCAATACCCGAATATTATTGTTAAATTCGGTCGTTATATCCCAGATAAACCGTCACATTTCGATTTTGTTTTAGGGGTACACTTAGCATCACCTAATCAATACGCTACCAAGATTTCATGAGGATGATATTGTTTGGCTATTAAAATCAATTCAAACCCAGAGTTTGTAGAAGAAATGCGACAGGCATTACGCGATAATGATGGTTATTGCCCGTGTTCTGTGATTCGGAATAATGATACTCATTGTATGTGCAAAGAGTTCCGCGAGATGAAAACAGGTACATGCCATTGTGGTTTATACACCAAGACGGACGAAGGAGATAATTTTGAAGAATAATGTTATTTTAATTCGATACACCGATGACGAACTGGTACGTTTAACTCAGATTCCCGAAGGGGATTGGATCGACCTCAGAGCAGCAGAAAATGTTGAGATGAGAGCAGGGGAGGAGCACAATATTTCATTGGGTGTAGCTATGCGATTGCCGGACGGTTATGAAGCTATTGTCGCCCAGAGAAGTAGTACCGACCGGAATTTTGGTATTGAAATGCGGAACAAGATTGGCATTATTGACAATTCTTATTGTGGTAATAACGATATCTGGCAGTTCCCGGCAAGGGCATTACGAAACACAGTAATTCACAAAAACGACCGCATTTGTCAATTCCGTATCCAAAAGAAACAACCTACGGCTGTATTCCTTGAAGTAGACTGTTTGCCGGATGAAGACAGAGGAGGATTGGGTAGTACTGGACGTAATTAAAGCGAGGTGCCAATTAGATGAATTTCTTAAATCTAATTACCAGTTTGAAAAATTCGCTGAACAATTCGGGGTTACTGACATCTATAAAGACAGCAATGTTAAACAATTACAGCAAGCTATTTATTTGGGGTTGTCCTTTAATTCAAGTCGTAATTCTTCTGATGCTTATGATTATTTTGGAAATCCTTGGGAACTAAAAAGTTTGAACATCCTCAATACAAAAAGTGTTTTTACTACTTGCAACCCAATGACTCATTCAATCTTGAATAGATATCGTCGTTGTTATTGGGCGTTCTCTGTATATGAAAACACTCAACTACAACAGATATATGTATTAGAGCCTGACGCTTTAGCTCCATATTTCAACAAATGGGACGCGAGAATATCCGCAGAACAGTCTTTGAATAATCCAAAAATTAAATTATCTTTTGTTGTCGAACATGGGTGTCAAGTTTATAATGTGCAACAGTCATTATTAGTAGCTGATCCCGTTCAAACACTTATACAGGCAGGGAGGTATGTTGCATGATTCATACATATAAAGGCTTTGTTTTAACTGACAAAGATAAACAGTTAGTAGTACGTGGCATTCATAATCGTAAAGTATCTTTAGTAAAAGAAAATGGCAGAATGTTACCCGTTTTATTTCCGTTTCGAGCGGCTGCTACTCGATGTATTGTTTGTAATCCAGATATGGAGTTTACTAAAGCTGCCAATGCGTATTGTAAACTGTACAGGGTGCCGACAGAAGATTTAACGCGACTCTTGCATCCAGAGCCGTGTGTTATAACTATAGAATTTTAATGGAGGGAAGTTCATGAAGGTAAAACTGATTGCCTATACCCCGTGTCCGGAGCAGTTAATCTCCGCTGCGGCCAAGACCTGTTACTCATCTGCGGATGTGGATACATTACTCGATGGGTTAGACGAAGAAAAAACCAAATCTTATCTGACCATGCTGACGGAGATTGGGCATGAAAGTCCGATCGAACACGCTTCCTTCACGTTTGCAATCGAGGGGGTCTCCCGTTCGCTTCTCGCGCAGATCACACGCCATCGCATGGCATCGTTCAGCGTGCAGTCTCAGCGCTATGTGCGTGAGCATGGCTTTGAATTTGTTCTGCCGCATGAAATTGAGGCAGTTCCGGAGGCGAAGGAAGCGTTTCTCACAATTATGGAAGATGACCAAAAGGTTTATGAAAAGTTGACAGCTATTCTTGAAGAACGACACAAGCGGACTTTCCTGTTAGATGGGTATTCCGAAAAAGAAGCGTGCTGTCGGGCAGAAAAGAAAGCCATTGAAGATGCACGATATGTGTTACCGAATGCTTGTACAACAAAATTAGTAATGACAACTAATGCTCGTTCGTTGTATAATTTCTTTAGACTCCGTTGTTGCAACCGCGCTCAGTGGGAAATTCGTGAATTGGCAGAGGAGATGTACCGTCAGGTTTACGCTGTAGCTCCGACATTGTTCCGCAAGGCAGTACCCTCATGTGTGTGTGGTACTTGTTCCGAGGGTAAAATGTGTTGTGGATCGGCAGGAGAAATGAAAGAAAAGTATTCTAAAATATGGTCTGAAACAGACGATAACTAAGGAGTTAATATGTATCTGAAAACAAAAGTATTTGAACACGAACTGCAAGCTATTCACTCCGACTTTATTCGTGAATTAACTAGACAGATGATTGAACAACTGCCGGATTACTTTTTTGAAATTCCTGCATCTAGCACCGGCAAATACCATCCATCCTATGCTATTGGTAGTGGTGGATTAGTTCGGCACACAAAAGCAGCCGTAGGCATTGCGATTTCCTTAATGTCTTTGCAACAGTGTGAATTTACCGACACAGAAAAAGATTGTATCATTGCCGCTTTGATGTGCCATGACGGATTCAAAAGCGGTAAAGATCATTCTAAATTCACTGTATTCGACCATCCTTTATTGGCAGCACAATTTGTCCGTGATTTCAAAATTGATTTTACAACCCCATTTTTTGTTGCATCTAAGATAAGCGAAGAGCCTGAGTTTTTAGTGCCAGCAAAAAATCTGATTGCTGAAGCTATTTCATCTCATATGGGACAATGGACAACATCTAAATATTCTAAAGTTGTTTTGCCTGCGCCAACTACTGCAATACAAAAATTTGTGCATGAATGTGATTATTTAGCAAGTCGTAAATTTTTAATTTATGATGACGGCACACATTACGATCCTAAAGATTTTGAAGTAATGCCGAATCAAGCTGAATTACAACAGGGTATTGCTGATCTTATGTCGTTCTGCCGCACCTTAGTAACACAAGGCGTAGATAAGCAGTTAATCTACAAGGTTGTAGCAGACCATAACAATGGCAGACGCAATCCGAATACTATTACAAGTATGGAAGTATTAAACACGATCAAGCAGGAGGTTGCAAACCTTGTCGGCTGATACCATTCTATTACTAATGGGCGAGTCTGGTAGCGGCAAAACAACTATCGCGGACATCTTAGAAGAATGCTATGGGCTTACTCAGATACGTTCATATACCACACGCCCAAAGCGTACACCGAACGAAGACTGCCATACTTTTGTAACAAAAGAACAATTTCATTCATTAAAGCAGCGTGTATCTTACACTGAATTTAACGGATATGAGTATTGCTGTACACAAGAGCAGGTACAAAACAATAGTGTTTTTGTTGTTGATCCATCTGGTATCAATTATTTTAAGTCCCATTATAGTGGCATGAAACGACCGGTAGTTGCTTATATTCGTACCAAACCAGAGACAAGATTTGTGCGAATGGTTCATCGCGGCGACACGACCGAGCAAGCTCGTGAAAGAATTAAACATGATATGAGTGCCTTTCGTGACGCAGAGTCTATGGCTGATATCATTATTGATAATGATGGTGATATCGCAGATTCCGTACAAAAACTGTTAGACTACTTTGGATTAGGTATTAAGAAACGTACCAACGAACGAGATGACATGTAAATGTCTCAACAACAAGTATATAAAAAAGCACCTCTTGATTTAGAGGTGCTTTTATTTATTGTAATTCAGTCGCCGTCCCATACACCATCAGGTCTTAATTCAGCCATTGCTAACAAAGAATACAGTGGTCTAATCGCATTGGCTGCTGTATCTGTCTTTTAATTTAATATCATAGCTCATTGTCAACCCTCCACAATATAAATAACGATAATTAGCCTTTGCTAACTAAATAACTTCTTCATGTCTATGTGCAATGGAAGAGGGCGATTTGCCCCTTCTCGTTTTATTGACGGGTAGATGTACGCAACTGCGCCTTGTATTTGTAATAAGTATTGCGCGATACTCCAGCGAGTTTCATGCATTCTGTATCCGATAAGCTGCCGCCAAAGGTTTTACTGTGCTTCAAAATAAGCTTCTTTGCCGACAGCGCTTTCTTGACACAAAGCTTACGCCCTTTTTGCTGTCCAATTTGTTTGCCGGACAGACGTGCAGTTTCTATGCCTTCTATTGTGCGCTGTCGTAAGTCATCCACTTCTTTTTGTGCCTGTGCAAAGGCTAAACGAATTTGCTCCCGCGCCAATTCCATCAAATATTGATTGATTCCCTGAAGAATGTAATCAACTTTATCGCCGGTCAGCGAGATGTTTTGTTTCAGTGCCCTGCGATAGGTGCACGTATTGATATGTGGTTCTTTTAGAAAAACCAATTCAATATTTTTATGGTACAGTTCCTCATATAAAGCAAATCCTTCTGCTGCATCTCTGCTCATACGAGAGACACTATCAAAAACAATAGTATCGCCTTCTTTAAGCCGTACATAGAGCTTCTGCCATTCAGGACGATCGAGCCGTCGCCCCGTATATGCTTCCTGATAGATTTTGGCAGACGGATAAGCGTTTATAATGTTTCTAATCTGTCGATCAATAGACTGGGTTGGACGGCTGATTCTGGCATAGCCATAGATTTTATTCATAAATAGATTCTCCT
>AUXO015603362.1_pt1 | contig 21974 bp, 3 predicted proteins | sample 768731 | NCBI WGS metagenome assembly AUXO01 (sample SAMN02715735, study PRJNA202380) | gut metagenome | biome: sheep rumen | host: Ovis aries | place: New Zealand: Palmerston North
TTAAATTTAATAATACTAAAAATATTATTAAAGATTAATTAAATAAATTAAAAATAATAAAATGTTATTAACGATTAATTATAAAATATTATTATTATTAATCGATTAACAATAATATTATCAATTTATTATCATTAATTTTATAATAATATAAATATATCTTTATATATTTAGATGTATATTACAATCTAATACATATTTAATATCATTAAATTTATATTATTATTGTTGTATTGATTATCAAGAATATACATTAACTATATTTTTTTATTAATATCTTTAATAAAAACAAAAATTATTTTTTAATAGATAAATTTAAGATTTAATAAATTTGAGATTTTAAAAAGTATTGCTAAAAATTAATTAAGTTATTTATTAATAAAAAATTCTATATTTTAGGTTTTATTTAAAATAAATATAATTTTAAAATAAAAATCCTGTATTTTTTGATGAAACTATTAAAAATATAAGATATTGCATGTTTCGCCAAAATGTATTAATTATTAAAAAAGATATAATAAAAAATACATTTTTTAGATAGTGACAACATTTTATATTAATTAAATTTTATATTAACATTTTTATTTTTATTATTTTTTAAAATAATAAAATATTTATATAAAATGGTATTACATAATATTCCACAATTACGTATTAATAATATTGATTTAAAAATTTTATATACTGTTGGTGAAGGATTATGTGGTGTAATATTAGGATTAACAACAAAAAATAATCCAACTACTTATCCTTTATTAACATGTAAACTTTTTAAAATTAGTATATTATGTGATAAGCCCAATACTAATATATATAATAATTTAAAAAAATATAATATTACATCAAAATTAATTGGAATACAAAATGTATCAGATAAATTTGAATATGAATATACTGATTTTGAAGGATATAAAGTAAAAAGTGTATTTAATAATATTATTCATTATTATAACATAGGTGGAATTTGTAATTTAACACAATATATACATCTTTTAACAGAAGATGAATTTAAAAATATAGAATATATAAAAAAATATATAAGGGATATATTAAAAAATATTAAAAAAATAAATGTAGAAACTGGAATTTTACATCATGATTTAAGAACTGATAATATAATGATTAAAAATAATTATTCTTATTATTTATTTAATTTATATAATTTATATTTAAAAGAACAAAATGAAAATAATAAAAAGAAAATATTAAAAGAAATAAATAAATATTTATTTAATAAAAATACTAATAAAAAACTATTAGATGAAAATTTATTAAAAAACAATGAATTATATAAATTAGGTTTAATATCTATTACAAATAATGATATTACAATTATTGATTTTAATAGAGCATATAATTTAAATGATAATTTTAAAAAATATATTAAGCCTTATAATTTAAATAATAAAAATGTAAAACAAATATTGCAATTAATTTATAATATCTGGCTAAATAGTGATGCTATTTCTATTTTATTTAGTCTATTAGAACATATAAGTATTATTAATTGTAATTATAAAAATAATGATAATATGAAAAATATTCAAATATATATAGAAAATATTTTTGATAAATTAATTAATGAAATTATTGATAATACAATATTAAAAGAATTAAATAATACTCAATTAGCTTATATATTTTTAAATATCATTTTAACATTTACTTATAATATTAAAAATAATATTGATTTTGATAATGTATTTAATTATATTTATACAAAACAATATTTAAAAAATAAAGAGTATCTACATTATGATTATATTTATTATGGAAATTTAGCAGATAAATATATAAATCATAATAAAATTAATTTATCTGAAAATGATAAAAAACAAGTTTATAAAAAATAAATTAATTAAATTTAGTATTGAATTAATTTAATAATAATATTGAATTAATTTAATAATAATATTGAATTAATTTAATAATAATACTGAATTAATTTAATAATAATACTGAATTAATAAATTAATTCAAATTAATAATATAAAAATATTATTAATAACGATTAATATTAATTAATACATTTTATAATTATTATATATTCTAATAATTATATTTTAAATTTAATTATATAAAACAATGTCATTATTTAACAGTATAATTATAGATAATATAATTATAATTGATGATAATATTAATTCAAATATAGATATTAAATTAAATAATCAAAATCAATTAAATAATCAATCACATTTAATTAATTTATATTATAAAGAATATTTATTTTTTAATGAATTACAAAATAATAATATAAATAAACTTAATATATCAATATATTCTAATATTTATTTATATAAAATTATCAATTATTTTAAGCAAACAAATAAAATTAAAACAATTAATCTTAAATTTAATAATAATAAAGATAAATTATTATATTTAGATAATATTTTACAAATTAATTATTCTAAAATAAATATACACATTACTAATTTTAATATATTAAATAATGATAAATTTATAAACTTTATATCAAAAATAAAAACTATAAATAAATTAATTATTGATTGTAATATTCCATTACAAATAGTAGATAATATTAAATGTAAATTTAATATTATAAATAAATTAACAATATTAACTAAATGTGATAATTTACAATTAAGCGAAATAATTAAAAATAATTGTTTAATTAATATATTGAAAATATATTCATGTAATACAAATTTTATTATTAATTTATTAAATAATAACAAAACATTAAAAAATATTATTATTTATGATAATATTGATATATCATCTAATTTAATAAATGATTCTATACAAAAAATTAAATTATATTCATGTAAATATGATGATATTACAATATTATTTAATTTTTTATTAAATTGTATAAAATCTAATATATTATTTAAAATATGTTTTAATTATAAAAATCAATCAAATTATGATTTAATATTAACTTTATGTAATAAACATAATTTATATACAAATATAAATGATGATAATCTATTAATTTCTATTAAAAATTATAATTAAATTTATAAATTAGTAATTTAATAATATTATTTTAATAATACTATTAATTATTTATAAGAATTTATAAATATTATTAATTATATTTAATTAATAAATAATACAATTAAAAATAAATCTTTAATATTATTAATTGTATTTAATTAACAAATAATATTATAAAATTCATTTTAATAATTTTAAAATTATTAAAAATAATAAATACATAAATAATTAATTACTTAATTTTATCTAAATTTTATCAATTAATATTATCACTTAATCTTATCAATTAATATTATCATTTAATCTATTACTTAATATTATCAATTATTCTATCATTTAACCTATTACTTAATCTTATCTAATCTTATTAATTAATCTTAGCAAATAATATTATAAAATTCTTTTTAATAATTTTAAAATTATTAAAAATAAATACATAAATAATTAATTATTTAATTTACTTAATCTACTTAATCTACTTAATCTATCTATCAATTAATAACTCAAACTAATAACTCAAATTAATAACTCAAACTAATAACTCAAATTAATAACTCAAATTAATAACTCAAATTAATCATCAATCCCTTAATTAAAAACTAATCCACCCAATCCTGATACAATTCTTAATATATTATAAGAATTATTATATATACCTAATCTAATATTAATTTGTTGTATATTATCATTTTTACATAATAAACCATTAGAGTTATCAATATGATAATTAACTAATTTATTTATTTCCTCATTAAAAATAATTCTAAATTCTAATTGCCCTGTTCGGCTTAAATTACATGTTCCGCTTGGCTGTTGTAATTCTGGTTGTAAAGCAAATGAATAAACATAAATTCCATCATAATTATTTTGAGTATGACATTCATATTTTTTAAGTAAAGAAAATACTTTTTCGCCATGTATTCTCTCCCTAACACGTCCAGAATATAATATTTCTATTTCTTTAATATAAGGAATATATTTTTTAGTAATTAAATACTTTTTATCATCATTATAATAACCAATAATTTCTCCTAAATTATTTTTATTAAATCCTGTATGTTTAATAATTTTAATATCTCTTTTAATAAGATTATTGACACTATTAAATTCAATAATATTTTCATTACTATATCTTCTATCATTAAAACTAATTTCTTCAACTGTAACTTCAGTTAAAAACATATAATTTTCACAAATTTCATTTTTAATAATATCTTTGAGTATCATATTATTTATATCATTATTAACAATATCATTTAAATTATCATTATATTCATAATTAATATTAATATTATCATAATTTAATTTACTATATAATTGAGCAATTATAAATATTTCTTTAGAAGAATTAGAAAAATTAACTGGAATTAAATAATCATTACTAATTAATTCATTATTAATTAAATTATCAATTAAATTTTCATTAGATATATCAACAATTATATTATCGTAAAATTGTGGTTGTTCAATAAGCATATCGTGTAATTGAGTAGCATATTCTAATTTATATTTATGTTCAATATAGAAATATTTACATAATAATAAATCTTGCACTTTAGGATAAATAAGAAGTAATTTTCCATTTTTATCATAATTTATTAAATTTTCTAAATTATTATATTCAATATTAATTTTAATTTCGCTATGTTGTAAGCAGAATAAAGGCAAAGCAGAATTATAAAATTTAGATAAATTAAAAGGTATTGGAATAATTAATTCATTATCAACATAATCATCATAGAATGTATTAATACAATTATTCATACAATCACTAATATTATTATTTAAAATTAATTTATTATATCCCCTTAATTTATTTTTATCATTACGTATATTACTTAAAATATGAATATATTCGCCATTTAAACTTTCTATAACTTGGTCATTAATTATTAAATCAATAGATTTAATTAATTTATGTCCAATATAATTATTCCATTTGCAATCTAATAAATCTTTGCCTAAATATTTCATTAATTTTCTAATATTTTCTTCTAATACAGAATAATCATCTAATCCATATTTTCCTTTATCATCTTCAACTAATCCATACCAACCAATTAAATCTAATATATTATCAATATTTATAATTTTATTAGTATAATAATCAATGATATTATTGCTTAAAATATTAACATTATCGTCAAAATAACCATCTAAATTAGTAATATCTTTAAATTCAGTATGTAAAATAAGATAATATAATAAGAATTTAATAAAATCAGATTCATACTTAAATGCATTGAAATAAGAATTTATAATAGATTGATATTTATTATATAAATTAAATGGATTTAAACCGCCATTATTAAATTCATAAAAGATATTATAAATTGTATTAATTAATTCAATTAATCTATCTTTATTATCAACTAAATAATCATCAACATTATATTTATTATACCACTTAATTAAATTAATTTCTTTATCATTAATACTATTTATTCCATTATTTAATATTTCTTTAAAATACATAATAGCACTAATATCTAATTTAGAAATACCAATACTATCTCTATAATTTAATTCATTTAAATAAATATTATTAATAATATATGTTTGATACCAATTATATAATTTTTGTTGTGTTACAGCATTATATGGATTATTTATTATATTATTTATAGGATTAACATGTTCATTAATTAAAATATCAAAACAAGAAATAATATTATTATCATAATTCATATTCATAAATGAATAATTATTATTATATTCTTTCATAATTAAATGATTAATTACATTTAATATATCATCCCATAATTTACGATAAGCATATTCATAAACATCAGAATCAATTGTATAAACTAAACTAATTGCATCATCATCATTAATAGATTCTTTTAATAATTTTCTAAATAAATCGACATTAATAAATGAATTAACATTATTATAAATAAAAGTATGGAAATCAATAAATAATTTAATAGATTGTTTATATTTATCATTAATAAAATCATCTTCAAAATTACTTAAAATATTCAATATATCTATATATTTCATAGCATTATTGTAATTCTTAATTGTTTTATCTAAAATACAGTTGCAATATTTAATAGAATAATCATGAATATTATTCATATAATAAATAAAATCAATAGTATTATCAACTTGATTTTTTAATTCAATAAATAAATTAGAATTATAAATATTATCACAAATATAATCTTTACATTCTTTAAATGGATTAAATAATGAATCAATATATTCAGTATTTAATATATTATTAACAAATTTATTAAAATTAATTTTAATCATATTTAATAAATAATCACACCAACTGGAAAATACATCTAATAATCTATGTTGTTTATATAATTTAGTCTCATCTGATTCAAATAATTCTGGGATTTCATTACTAAATTTATATAAATAACTAATTCCATTATTATTAGCACCTGTTTTTAAATAAGAATCGCAAATTATTTTAATTTTTGGGATATAATGTTTTAATTCTGGTAAATTATTATAAATGAAATAAGATAAATTATATTTATAAGTTAAAACAACAAATTCAATTGGATTTAAAGAATCATGATAAAAATCATTAGTATTTTCATAATTATTTATTAAATCATTAGGTTTAACATAATTTAAACTATAGTATGGAACTTTAATTAAATAAAATAATAAATGAATCATTTGTAACTTAATAGATGATTGATTTAGGTATTTATTAATACTATTATATAAATTATCAATTAAGTCATTAGAAATAGTAATAAAAGATAAAGTATTATTTTGTTTATAAATATCATCACAATTCATTAATGATTTAGTTATGTATTCATTTAATAGATTAATATATTTCATTATTTTTTCATTATTATCTTCTGTAATATTATCATTAACTTTAAATAACATTTCAAAATCATTATTTAACATAGATTGAATTGAATTATGTATAATTAAATCACCAATATAAATATTAGATTGTTGTCCATTAGTATATATATTATGAGTTAAATGATTTAATATTTCAAATATATTAATAAATCCATTATTTTCAATATTATTATTATGTTTATCAGTAGATATTCTATAATAAAATTTATTTAATGAATAAAAAGAGTAAATATTATCATTATTATTATTATCTAATGATTCAATAATTGATTCATCAGTTGGAACTGCAAATTTATCTTGAGTGAAATGAAGTAATTTATCATTTATATCAGTAAATTCTTGTAAATCACAATATTTTATTAAGAAATTTTCAATAAAATCCTCAATATTATTATCATATAATTTTTTATAATCAGTAATTAAATTATTTTTAAATATATTAGTATATTCAATAATTTTATTATATAATTCAGTTTGTATAAATAATTTTTCATTATTATAATTAATATATCCGTCATAATTTAATAATGGTATAATAATATTATCATATAAATATATTTCTGTATCATCATAAGAATAAGTATTAATTACTTCATTAATATTAAAATATTGTATAGCATCATAATTATTATTAATTTTATAAGATAATAAATAATCAAACATAAATGCATTATTATTTTTTAAGTTATTAATATCATAATTAAACACAATTTTATTTATGAATTCTTTAAATAAATAAACATTAAACATAAATTCAGTTGTAATTGAATTATATATTTCATCATATAATTTATTTTTAAATGATTCAACATCATCATAAGAAGCAACAATATTATTCATTGATGAATTATTATTAGTTGTATTAATATAACAATTATTATAAATATAACTTAAATTATCAATAAGATAATATCCTTTAGAAACTATTTCATCATTTGTATTTTCAGATAAATAAATATTAAACATATTATTAAAATATTGAACATAAGAATAATTGTTAATATAATCAGATACATTATATAAATTAATAAATTTAAATAATAAAAATCTTATATTAGAATCATCTCCAAATTGTTTAATAATATAATGTTTAATTGATGTTATTAATCGAGATATATTATTAATTAATACTTTATTAGTCCATTTACCATCAATAAAAGTATAATAATTTAATGAATCATCATTATTTTTAATAACAATACCATCATTTTCTTTTGGATGATAAGTATTATATTTTACACCAGTATAAGTAATTATATCATTATTCATTAAATAAATATTAAAATCGATATTATATAGTTTATTTTCATTACTAGATATTTTATAAACAGAATTATCAATAGTATTAAATAAATAAGAATCAAAATCAGTAAATTCAATTAAATTTTCTGTATCTAATGGTTGAATAGTTGGTAAATAATCAAGAGATTTCATAATAAATATATATCGTTTTAAATCAATTGTTGGTTCAACTAATACAAAAACATCATTATCGTTAATATTTACTTCAATTAATTTATTCTCATCTTCAATTAAATCATTATAATAATAATATTTTTTATTAAATACATCAATAAATCCATATAAAACATTTAAATTATCATCTAATTTTGTATCTAATCTATAAGTATCAGATACTGTAATAATATATCCATTAAATTCATTAAATTCCTTTTTAATTTCAATCCAGAAATAATATGTATTTGTAATATAATATAATTTATTATCAACTGATTTTTTATTTAATAAATTATAATCATTTAATAATAGATTAACTCCATTTTCATCAGTATTAACCCATTCAGTTCCAGTATATCTTAATTTAATATTAGTATTTTCAATTAAACAATTATTATACTTAGATTTAAATATAATTATATCATTTTTATTAAATGATACAATTGATGGTATACTTAAATCATTTATTGTAGTATTTTTTAAATTTAAAATATTATTATTTGTCAAATTATAAATTAAATAATCATCTATCGGTTGAATGCTAATATTTTCATTTAAATTAATAATATAAATTAAAAATTTATAAGCAGATTCATAATCATAATAAAACCATTTATCATTTGTAGTAACATCATCTTCAATCCACTCATTTTTATCATCATAAATAAGTTTGCTAATATTATTTTTATCTTCAGACATATATTGAATAATATAAGTCATATTATTACTAACATTAACATTTTCAATTCTATCCACAAAATTAGTTCTATTTAATTTATATACATTGCCAGAAATATTATTAATAAAATATGAATTATTACGATATTTACCTTTTTGAATAAATTGTTTATTAATGTTAATATAAGTTAAATAAAGTATATTATTAATATTAATCATATTATTACAATTTTTTAATTCATCATCTAAATAATCAATTTCATAATATGTATTATTAATTATATTATAACAACCAATTTTATTATAATTTTCATATCCAAAATAAATAATATTATCTATAACATACATACATAAACAATTCATATTTTTATTAGTATATTCAATATCTTCATAAACATCAATATTAATATTATATTTACCAAAATATGATGCATTTTTAAAACCAAAATAAATATAATCATTGTTATTACATAAAGTAGAACAATTTTTAGTAGAAGTAATATCATCAAAGTAATATTTTATTTGATAAATATTATAAGTAGATAATGGATTATAAATAATAAAGAATGTAGTATTATCAAAACTTAAATATAATTGATTTTTAGATAAAATAATATCAGTGCAATCTATATTTTGACTATAAATATTTAATTTAGTATGAACATTAAATTTAATTTTTCCTTCATTAAAACTAACGTTAAATCGCATAATAAAATTACTATTAGTAAAACCAAATAATAAATAATTAAATGTATTTTCTGAACCAAAATTAATATTATTAATAGAATTAATAGCAGTGCAATTATAAATATCATCAAAATCACATTCAATATATTTTTCATTATTTTCTAAAGTAGTAGTTTCATTTAAATCATATACACCAAATTTATTAGAATTTTTAAATCCAAAAATAATATAATCATATTTCACAATTGAACTAACATAATAAGTAAATTGATAAATTTTATTACATTCTTTATTTTCATTAAATGAAATTTTAATAAATTCATTTGGCCTATAAGGTATATTATCTAAAGATAAAGGTAAATATTTAACAAAATAATCTGCATTATTGAAACTTAAATATAATTCATTGTTATATTTAATAATTGATGAACATTGTTTAAATTCATTAAATGAATTTTGCATTAAATCAAATTTAGGTATTATTTCAGAAATATAGTTTTGATTATAATTTGATACATATAATCGTCCATTATTAGAAATAGTTATACAATTATGTAAATTATTATTAATACTAAATTCAGAATATTCAAGTGAACTACAATTAAGTAATCCAATATTATTTGTATTATTAAATATAAAGTATATATTATTACTAAAATCAAATGTTAAACAAATACAATTTCTATTTAATTTATCCGGATAATAATATTTACTATAAGATTTTTTAGAATATGCATAAGTTAAGAAATAATTTTTATCTTTTAAAGTAATTACTATATCATTATTTAAATTAGTTATCATATAAGTAATAGTTTCAATATCATCAAATGTATATTTAATAAATTCTTTAGTGTTATCATAATAAACATAAAAAAAATTAGTATTTTCAAATCCTATATATAAATTATTATATATATCTACAGTCATAGCACTACATTTTAAAGTTTCATTATTAGGATAATTAATTGTAATTAATTCCTTAGAATCTTCACGATAAACCATAAATAAATTAGCATTTAATCCAATAAATATTTCTTTATTAGTTCCAGCTGTCATAATATTACATTCATAATATAAAGGTAATTCTTCATTAGAAGAATAATAAATTACTTCATAATCATTAGTATTATTATTTAATTTAATGAAATAAGATTTATAATTAAATCCTAAATACATAAATTCATTACCGTAATCATCTTTATATCCTCCTTTAGTAATAGTATTACAATAAGATACATCTTTACTAAAAGTTAAACTATTTAAAAATACACCAGCATTAGTATCAACAACATAAATTTTATTAGATATACTTCCAATATATAATTTATTAGTAGTTGAGTATTTTATAGATAATATATTAATTTGACTTAATTCAGCGTTATTAATATTATTAACAATCATATTATTATGATATGAACTAATAAAACTTTGTGGTTCATAATATAATATTTTATCATTATTTTTAATCCATTTACCCTTATTATATTCATAAAAATCATAATAGTATTGTTTATTTATTGATTCTAATTGCTCATTAATAAAATAATATTTGTTTGTTGTTAATATATGTTTATCTACTAATGGATCTAATGGATTAAATGTAGCAGGATTAAATTTATATAATATTAATTGATTACCTTTATACCATAAATTAAATATTTCATTAGTATTTTGTAGTAAATATGTATCATTATAATTAATATAAATATTCCATCCATTATTATAGTTATAAATTAAAAATTCATTTTGATTAATTTCAATTGATTTATTATCTTGAATATCATCTGATTTATTAACAAAATAATAATCATTATTGTTAGGTTTATTTATATTAATATAAGAATTATTCAATGATTCTTCTAAATAAACAGTTATAATATAATCATTGTATTCATAATTTTTATTAATAATTCTATAAATGATATATGTATTAGTTGGTATTTTTATAATTTCATAACTATAAGTTTCAATATCAGGGTCATAATCAGTAATTTCTATAATAGATTTATTATTCATACATAATAACTTAGAATTATTATATTTATATGTTGTTAAAGCTTCATATACTATATTATCTGTAGCATTAATTAGATTAATTATCCAATAATATTTATTAGTTGAATCTAATTTATATTTTTCTTCATTGATATATTCATATAATCCTTCGTTTGATTTATCGAAAGTATGATAATAATATAAATATGTATATTTATTAAAATTATAATCAACTTCATCAACATCAGGTAATTTATAATAATATGATTCTAATTCATCATTATTATTCATTGAATAAACATATTTAGGTATAATATCTAAAACTTGATAATAAATTTCATAATTATTAAAACTAATAATATATAATTTATTTTTATAAATACATCCGTAAAATACTTTATTTTCAATATTATTATTATTAAATGGTTTATTAATAATAACAATATGATTATCTAATTGATTAATTGTATTATTACTAAATATATATTTTTGTTCATATTCTAAATCAATAATATCATACATAGTTATTATATTAATTAATTTATTTATATACAATATTTCATTATCAAAATTATATAAAAAGGTTGGTTCATTCATTAGCATAACACATTTAATATCATAAATAAAGATTTTTTTCAATGTAATTAAAGAATCACTATCTAATACACAAACATTTTTATAATTATTTGTATTAATAAATAATTTAAATCCATCATAACAATTAATGCCTTGTAAATTTTTAAATAAATTAAATGATAAAATATTTTTATTATGTAAAGTATCATATTCAATTAAATTAAATAGATTATTATTAATATTTAATTTATATATTAATTCTGTTTGTTTATCAATAATACTAAAATTATTCAAATATTTCATTAAATTATTATCATAATAATTTAAATCAATTAAATAATGATAAATGTAATAAAATGATGAATAATTATCATAAATTATACAATTTTTACTTAAATTAATTAATTGTATCTCATTATTTTTATTATGTATTATTATTGTATTATTTATGTAATATGTAATATAAAATCCAGATATAGATTTAATATTAGTTAAATTAAATTTATTATCAATTGAAATAATATAATTAAAAGTAGTATCAATTAAGTCATTAATAATATCATAATTACATAAACATATTATATTATTATAATTATTAAAAACAATATCTGTTATATCAACATAATTATTATTAATATCTATATCAATTATAATATTATATTTATTATTAAACCAAATATAATAATTATCATTATATTTACCTATATCATTAGAAATTGTTTTATAAATAGAATTAATATTTGTAATATCTTCATCATAACTTTCATCAGATTTAAATACATAATAAATTCTATTATTATATATATAATATTTAATATCATCAGTTCGTTCAGTATAAATATTATTAACAAATTTAACAGTTAAATCACAAACATAATCACAAATATAAATAGGTAAAATATTATAATTTTCATCATATGGTATAAGTTGTTTATTATTATTATCTAAAATTGGAATTAAAAATTCATTATCATAATAAATATTATAATTATTTAATTTATTTGTTTGATTTGATTGATTAGTATATAATTCTATACTTTGTTTATTATTTTGATAAACAACATTATATAAATTATCATTTATATTAATTATAGTATTATCCTCAATTGGTATTAAATAATTAAATTGTTCATTAATATAATAGAATAAATTATTTGTATAATTATTATTTTGATTATACATACAACAATATAACGAATTATTTAATAAATATGTATTATTAGTTGTATCATTTATATTTGTAATATCATTATCAATTGTATTTATAATACAATCAATGTTATCATTATTTTTATTTAAATGTATGGAATCTAATACAAATTTATTATTCTTATTATTTGTTGTTATTATATGTTTATTATTTGAATTTATTAAAGATAAATTATATGAATTAATATTATATGATAATAAATTGTATAATATAGTAATTTTGTTATTTTCTCCACTATTTATTAAAATATTATTTTCATTTATTGTTGTAAAAATCGCAGATGATGCATTTAATCTATTAAAATCAGTTGGTATTGGCTGTAAACATTCTAAAATATTTAATTCTTCTGTAATATAATATGTATGTTGAAATATTTGTTTTGTATTATTATCTTTATTATATCCATTGTATAAAATAATTATATTATTATTTATTAATATATCTATATATGTTAATGTTTCATGTAATGAATAATAATTTATTGTATCATCTTCAATTATAATTGGTATTAATTTAATTTCAGTTTGTGTTATTTCATTAATAATATAAAAATAAATACGCGTATTTATATAATTATGTGTATTTTCTTCTAATTCATTACCAACTATTATTAATATATTAGCTGTTTTTTCAGTATTATCATTACTGATATATTTAAATGATTGTATTATTTTAATATTAGCAATATGTTTAATATTATCTATTGATGTAATATTATAAACATTTAATGTATATTTTTTATTATTATCATTACCAAAATATGGTACGAATTTATTTATGTCATAATCTATTATACATGCAGATATACTAGCTGAATCTGTATATCCATTTGCATAAAATATACATAATTTATTAATATCATTATCAGAAACAGTATAAGAATAAATAAATACATCAAATACTATTTTTTTATTTAAGTTTGTATATGGAATAACTAATTGATTTGCTATATTTTTATTTAAATTTTTGATATTGCCTGATGTAAATGGATTGGTAATCATATATATATCTATATAATCATTAATAGTTGATTGTAGACTAGTTATTCCTCCAATAAATATCATATATATAGCATCATTAAATATTATTGTTTTACCATTAATATCTCCTCTTGAATTATTTAATGATAAATCTGAATTAGTTATTGAATTAGTTGAATTTGTTACTTCATTATGTTCAGGGTCAATAGAATATACTTCTATTAAATTGGTTGATTTATTATTTTCATTATATCCACCTGCTATAATTGCAATATCTTTATAATATAAATTACTTGTTTTATATCTTGGACTAAATGTTAAAGTTGAATTTTGATTATATTTTTCGAATATTTGTGAATTTTCATTATATAAATATATATATAATTTATCATTTATTGTATTATTTAGTGTATCATTAATTCCATTTGTTAAAATTAAATAGTTATTTATAACAAAACATGTTGAATAATTTATATTATTGTTTAATATTAAATTATCTACATTTATATTTATAAAATTATCAACTTTATATTTAATATCATAATAATTATAGTTTATTAATTCATTTGAAAAATTATATATACTATTATCATTTTTATATGGATAATTTAGTGTTAAATATGAAATATTATTATTTGTATTATATAAATTTAATGTATTATTATGTTTATTATTTTGTATTTCTATTAACCATTTATTATTTGTAAATTTATATACTTTATCGGTTAATTTATCATTAATATTATATATGTTTATTAGGTCATTAATTTTTTGATATGTATTATCAATTAATTCATATAATTCACATAATTCAATATTATTAACTTTTATTATTGATGCAATTGTTTTATATATTGGAATAGATTGTTTATTTAATTTAGTTATATTATTTGTAATTATTGATTCTGCTGAATTATATTCGGTTTTAATTAAATAAGTTGAAATATTTTTAATAGTATATAATTGCTTAGAAATTACTTGTGTATTTAAATATGACATATTATTCCATGAATTAGTTAATTTATTATATTCATTTATATAAAATATATTATGTGTTTTTGGATAAGATGTAAATAATATTCTAAATATTGGTGGGTATTGATAAATTAATGATTGTGTTTGGGCTTGTTTAATTGTAATATTATCTAAAGTTATTAAAATATCATTTTGTAATTTATCTATGAATTGTAATGAAGTATAATTTTCGATTGTATTATTATTATTATTATTTGTATTTGATGTATTATCAAATAATACATCATATTCTTTATATAATGAAGAAAAAATTAATGCTGATTGATTATATGTAAATTTATATATATTTGGTTTATATTGATTATTATCTGGATTAATTATAATTGTATATTCTTTTTTATTATTATATTCTGGTGCATTATCAAAAGTAATTTCTTTTCGTTCTATATTTTGATTTAATATTTCATAATATATTAATTTATTTTGTTTTAATGATTCATTTTTAATTAGTATTTTATATGTATGATTTGGTTGTAAATTAATTATATTATTAAGTTGAGGATTAATTGATTGATTTAATTGTTGATTAATTTGCTGACTTAATTGCTGATTATTTGATGAATTAATTGATTGATTTAATTGAAGATTAGTTAGTGAATTAATTTGCTGACTTAATTGCTGATTATTTGATGAATTAATTGATTGATTTAATTGAGGATTAATTGGTGAATTAATTTGAAAATTAATTTGCTGACTTAATTGATGATTAATTTCTTGATTAATTTGAGGATTAATTATTATATCATCTTGTAAATTATTTTTTCTAATATTATTATTATTTCCATTATTATTTTCATTATTCTCATTATAATTATTTAAAAAATTAGGATTATGACAATAAATATATGGCCTAATTACAAAGTTATTATTTTCAAGTTGTAATAATACCAATCCATTAGTAAATAATTCTGCTGATTTAATATTATTATCATTATTATTTATTATAATTTGTGGAATATTATTATTAATTATATACTGTGTTGGTTGTTCATATTTATCATTTTCAAATATAATTTCATATTTAGCATAATTATCATTATTTAATATAATATTTATATCACCATAATTATCTTGTATAGTATATGTAGTAATTTTATGTTTATCCTCATCATCATATACATTATATTCACCTAAAATAATATCATCAACTATATAATCAAAAATTAATCCTGTGCAATCAACATCTAAATAATTATCAATTGTATTAATATTATTAACAACATAATTATCACTAAAAGCAACATTATTAATATAACTTAAAAAATTAGTATTATAATTATTATTAAAACTAATTAATCCATTGGCATTATCATCTACAATATAATTAACAAAATTATCTACTCTATATGGTAAGAAATAATGATAATAATTATCAACAATTAAATTAATATTATCATTTAAAATACCATATGTATATTTATTTACAACACCATATATAGGATAATGTATATAATCATAAACTTTATCATTTATATAATTAGTCTTATCAACTATAAAATTTTTAAAAAATCCGTTAATTTGTTTTATATCACCCTCAACATTTAATCTCCATGTTTTACCATCATAACTAATATATTTACTATTATCTGGATTATATACTGTCCATGTATTGTTATTAATATAAAATAATTTCAAATTATAATTAGAAAATTTATTTAATATGTAAAAGAACTTATAATTATCTAATGTAATTAATTCATTATTTTTAAAAATATATGCCCCAGTATTTATATTATTTGTATTATTTATTAAAATAATATCATCTTCTAACATAGAAGATTCAATTGTATATATTTTATTATTAATCTGAATATATATATTATCATTTAATAGAATATTAGTATCATTATTATCTATATATTCAAAAATATACATACCATTATCAATATTAAATTTTTCTAAATTAAATGAATTAGCTTTTAATTTATAAATGCCATCATAATTTACATTACGATAAACATCATTTTTAATTTGAATAATATTTTTATAATCAAATACATCATTATTTTTCTCATTATTTGGATTAATTAATATATTATCATATAAATATATGTAATAATCTTTTGTTATTTCGTTATTATTTTGAATTAAATATAATTTATTATCTTTAATTTTAAATAAAGCCCATGTTTCATTAAAATTATAATCAGAAATTTCAGTTATAGTTGAATTAATTTCATTTTTAATATAATAAATGTAATTATTTCTAAATGTTTCTGATTTTAAATTATATGTAAATATAACATTATCTAATTTAGATAAATCTACTAATTCTAATTCAGTATTGTATTTATAAATTTTATTTATAATTATATTTATAACTTGTAATGATGTTTCAGTATCATTACTATTTTCATTAATTAATATATTAATATCATCATTATTAACATAATAAAATAATTTATTTAATGTATATTTATCAATAGTTATTATTGAATTATTTATATTGATTGTATAAAATGAATTGTTTATATAATATAATTGTATTGGTGAAAATAAATAAAATGTAATGATATCGCGAGTTGGTTTATTTGATAAAGTATCATATATATTATAATCATTTATCATAAGATATATATCAAATAAAATATTATCATTTTCTGTATAACCACTAAAAGTATATTGAAAATATGCAATAATATCATCATTATTAATTAATTCATATTTAGTAATATTATCATCAGTTATTTTTTTATACAATGCATTAGTATTTTTAATAAAAATAATAAAACCATCATTTGGTATATATTCATTCCAACCTATATATTGTAATAAATTTAACTCATTATTATAATCAGAATATAAAATAACTTGATGATCAATAGGATTAGTAGGATATTCAGTATATATAGTATTAGTAATAAAATAAGTTTCACGATTATTAATATATTGTGAATATACTGCCCATTTTAAAACATCATCTATATATTTAAAAACTTGACAATTTAAAGAATTTATTTCTTTAACAACGCATAAATAATCATTATTAACTTCAATTTCAGTCCATTGTAATATATATACAGTATATTCATCATTATCTTTAGCAAATATTAAAATAGAATTAATATCATATGGATTAATTATTTGTTCGTTTAATTGTTCAAATATTAACGTTTTAGCATCATATGTAATATCATCAACCCATTTTATATCATACCAATTATTTTCAAATGTATTTTTCCATTTGGGAGAAATATATTGAAATATCTGATAATTATTATTATCTTTCTCTTTTATAAAACTTATAAAATAATTATCTGGTTGATATGTAATCCATTTACAAGATTTAATTGAATAATTACCATCGTCGTTATAAAATATTTTAATATTAGTATCTGATGGATAGTCTGTTAAAATATCATCAAAATAATTATAATTAACATTTAAAGTTAATTCATTTAATGAATAATTTGAACTTTCATCTTGTTCATTTTTAAATATTCGTATTAGATTATTATTATTATTATAAATACATATAAAATTATTTATTTGACTATTATCCCAATAATTAATACAATATAAATCATAATAATTAGTATCAAATGTATCCTGTAATAATGCATATATATATTTATCAGTAATGTCTTCTGGATCGGGTAAAGGTTTTATAGAATCGCATATATAATTAGAAAGAGTAAATGAAATTGGACGGTGTGTTATTTCAACATATTGTTGACTATTATCTCTATATTTACCCTCGTCATCAGGATTTGGCCCACCCAATAAAGAAACAGTTGGTTCATTATACAAGTCTAATCGATGGTCTTTATAATACATAAAATAATGAATAGGATTATGATTATTCTGAATACGTTTATATTGTTTTACTCCATTAACTAAAGTTTCATCATTATATTTATATAATATATACATATAATACTCATTATTGCCTGTGTTAGAACGTATATGATATTGTTTCAAAATATAATTATGACGATTATTATCATCATATGTAATTATATCGTCTATGTGTATATCATTTTCTGTAGGATGTATAATTTCATCAATTTCAATTTCGTCTAAAATACAACAATCATTAGCCATTAATTTATATTTATTATTATCATTTTTATAATATAAGTCTAATTTGGGATTATCTGGATCAACAGGATCATCAGGATTATCGGGATTAGTTATTAATATACAATAATCAGTATTACCATGTATAGTCCAATTTGGTATAAATTTATATAAAAAATATTTATCATCTTTATTATATATAATTTTATTATTTGTATTATTTGGTAATTCAGTATAAATAGTATCAGTAATCATATAATCATCATTTATTGTTTTTTTTGTCCAATTATTATTATTATATTCAAATAATTTATTACCATTTATAATATAACTTAAATAATTATTTGATATTATATCATCTGTCCAAGTAAACAATTTTATATAATAATTAGTGTTATCTTCATTAGTGTTATCAACATAAAATATTTTAGTATCACTTGATACATCTTCTGGGAAAGTAGTATATATTTTATCAAAAAATAAATAATTATTATTAGTTAATATCCATTTAGTTTCATTATTTATTTTTTCACCAATAAATATTTTATCACTATTAACTAAAAATAATAAATATATATCATTATTTTCAATATTAAATTTAGTTTCGGTGTATTGTTCTAATACATAATTACTATTATCTCTCTTAAAAATAATATCATTTAATAATTTATCTTCTGGTTCAGTATCATAAATTTTATCAACAAAAATATATTCATTATTATTTTTTTCAACCCATTTATTTAATTGTTGTTCATAAATAATATTTTTATAAATTATTAAATATGATGATATAGTTTCATAATTATTCCATCCACCTCCATATTGCATTAATTTATAATTATCTTCGGTATTATAATAAAAAATTATTGCATCTTTATCTGGATTACTTGGATAAGTATTATATATATCATCTTGTATTAAATAATCATTTTCAATTAATTTACATGTCATAGTATTTTGATTAAATATATATTTATATTCATTTTCTTTATTATTTGTAATATTTGTAATATGAATGGTAACAATAATAATATCATATGAATTTTCATTAATTTTTGGTTCAATTTTAATAGAAGTTTTTACATTATATAATCCATCAATAATAACTTCAGTATCTTTAATTGATAAATTAAATCGTCTTCTTAATAAAGTTTGATGGTCTTTATCATATGGTATATTATATGGTAAATAATATGGAAATATACTTTGTAATCCTAAATTATTATTTATTTCTGTAGTTTCATCAAAATAATACATTTTTTTAAAATTATATAAATTTTTATTATTAATAAACATACCAAATCCACTAGAATAATCATCAATATTACAATATGATTTTAAAAAATTAATTGGCATATTTTCAAATGGTTTATTAATTTGTGCTATTGTTCCTATTTGGGGTTCAGTAATAAAATTTGATAAATTATTATTTATTATATGGTCTGTTATCCATGTTGATTTACTATCAAATATATTTACTTCGTTATTTTGATTTATATAAGGAGAATCTGATGCAATGATATATTTTTTATTATCTTCTATTTTATTATTTAAAACATTAATAAATTTTTCAATAATTGGTATTGAATCAATAGAATATGATGATATTTCTTGTTCATCTAATATATATGCCCATAAATATTCATAAATTGGTGATAAATATCGGTCATCATCTTTTTCATACATATTAAATAAATTTAAAAATAATTCTTTTTTATATTCATTAATATCAGTTGTAGTTATATTTTTAGAATTTTCTAAAATATTATTGTATAATTCTTTCTTTTTTAATAATTCATTAATATAATCTGATATTAATCCTGGCTCATTTCGTGTAGTTTCATCAAATGTTCCAACTATTTCTATAAAATCTTCTTCTTGTAATAAGTCTGATGGTTGTTTTGATGATGGAATAGAATAATTTATACCATATTTATTTAAATAATCTTTCATTTGTTGATAAGTCCATTGATTATATTTATTATAAATTTTTGGTAAATGGACTATTAAATATATATTACTTAAAAAATCGCCTATTTTTGGAATAATAACTGAAATATGTTGTATATTTTGTTTTAATGATGGTATAATAATTTCTTTTTCTTCTTCTGAAAAATTAACATATCGACGAAATAAATTATGAAAAAAAGTTATATTAGCATTTTTTGTTAAATAAGATGATTCAATATCTGAATTATTAACTAATAATTCATTAAATGTCCCTCTTGACATTATGGAAAATATTTATAATACTTAAAAATAATAAAATTTTAATATAATAAATATAAAAATAATGTTTGAGTTAATTTTAAATTATATGTTTGATTATTATTTAATATTAATTAGGTAAATTAATATATTAATTAATAGATAATAAATTAATTAATAGATAGTAGATTAATTAATATTGACAATTGAATAATTAATATTGATAATAGATTAATTAGTATTATTAATAAATTAATCTAAAATTAATTTTAGATTAATTAGAAAATTAATTTTAGATTAATTAGAAAATTAAT
>AUXO010948810.1_pt1 | contig 21965 bp, 31 predicted proteins | sample 768731 | NCBI WGS metagenome assembly AUXO01 (sample SAMN02715735, study PRJNA202380) | gut metagenome | biome: sheep rumen | host: Ovis aries | place: New Zealand: Palmerston North
GGAATACCTATGGAAATGATAGAAGATATTATAGATACAGAAGAAATAGATGCAGAAATGTTAAAAGGTGGAAAAGAGTATTTTGGATTGAAAATAAAAGGAAACTCTATGTATCCAGAATATCTTGATGGAGACATTATTATTCTTGAAAAAGTTGATAATTGTGAAAGTGGTCAAGACTGTGTTGTAATGGTTAATGGTAACGATGGAACATTCAAAAGAGTATTCAAAAATGAAAATGGTGTTATATTACAACCATTAAATTCTGAATTTCAACCAATGGTATATACTAATGAACAAATAGAAAAATTACCTGTCAAAGTTATAGGAAAAGTTGTAGAACTAAGAAGAAAAAAATAATTTTAGTTATTAACGTTCTGATATAAAAAAGTAGTAAAAGGAGGTGTAAAAAATATGGCAGAAATTATAGAAAAGAAAACAAGTGGATTTGGAACAGCAGGATTAGTATTAGGTATTTTAGCAATTGTATTATCTTTTATTCCTATAATAAGCTATCTTTCATTTGTTTTAGGTGGATTAGCTCTTATATTTTCAGTTGTATCATTAATTAAAAAAGCAAGTAAAGGTCAGGCTATAGCAGGAGTAATTTTAGCTATTATAGCAATATTTATGGCAAATGCTATGCATGAAGGTGTAAAAACAGCAGTAAACGATTTAAGTAATTCTTTAGATACAATGACAGGTGCAAAAACAGATGATGTGTTAAAAAATTATCTTGACGTATCTATTGGAACATTTGAAGTTGATGAAGATAATGATACAAAACTAGTTATTACTTTAAAAAATAAATCATCTGAAAAGAGATCTTTCGATGTAAAAATAGAGGCTGTTGATAAAAATGGAAATAGAATTGATGATGATACAGCTTATGTTAGTGATTTAGGTGCCGGTCAAAGTCAAAAGAAAGAAATATTTTTACTTGTGACATCTGATAAAATTAAAGAATTTCAAAATGCAAAATTTAAAATTGTAGAAGTTTCAATGTATTAAAAATAGATAAAGTACACCCTTGCTAAACATCTGTACTTTATCTATTATACATATTATTTTATATGTATTAATTAATAATATATTATATTTATATTTTGATATAAAATTTTTATAAAAAGTCAAAAATCTTATATGAAAATATAAAAACAAATGACAAATGCTAGAAATAGCATTTAATTTTTAGCATATCAAACGAACGGAGGTTTTGTATGGCGAAGAAAACTAATTTTGAAGTGAATGGGCAAAAGTATTATAGAGTAACAAAAACTATTGGGAAAAAGGCTGATGGTACCGCTATTAGAAAAACATTCTATGGAGCTGGAGTAAATGAAGCTAATCAAAAGGCAGAAGAATATATGAATAATATCAATAAAGGAATGACTGATAATTACAAAGAATTAGATATTAACCAACTGGTAAATACTTGGTTGTACGAAATTAAATTAAATGATAGCAATTTTAAACCTGGTTCATTTACCAAATATGAAGGTATTTATAGAAACTATATACAAAATAGTGAAATTAGTTTTTTAAAGGTTTTTACATGTAAGACTATAAATATTCAGCAGTACTATAATAAATTGTCTAAAAAAGGAAAATCAGAAAGCCAAATTAAAAATTTAAACAAGGTTTTAAAAGGTTCATTTGATTATGCTGTACAAGAAGGATATTCTTTAAAAAATCCTTGTCAATTTGCTTCAATTCCTAAGGAAAATAAAACTGAATTTGATGAAACAGAAGACACAGAAATAATTGAAATTTTTGATAATAATACAATTAATAAAATTATAAAATTATGTCATGATAAAATAAATAATAATTCTGAAGATTACTTATATTATATGATATTACTTGAGCTAGGTAGTGGATTAAGGCAAGGAGAAATTTTGGGATTGCAAAATCAAAATATAAATACAGAAATAAAAGTAAGGAAGCAACTATTAAAGATAAAAAAATTTGAAGAAAAAAAATCAGTTGGTTATGAAACTAAACTTATCACTCCTAAAACAATTAACAGTATCAGAACGATAGAGCTTCCTGATGTGATAATTGATGTGATAAAAAAATATAAGGCTATTCAAAAAGACAAATGGGAAAAACAAGGAAAAACATTTGATGAAAGCTCATTGCTGTTTACTAATTCAAGCTGTAATGCTATTGATGGCAGTAATCTTTTAAAAAAATGGAAAAAATTTTTGAGTGATAATAAAATATTATATAAAAAATGGCACTCATTAAGACACACTTATGCTTCTTTACTTTTTCAATCTGGAGCAGACATAAAAACAGTTCAAGAATTATTAGGGCATGCAGATATAAATACTACTTCTCAAATATATGTACATGTTTTCCCCGAAACAAAAAAGCAAGCTGTAAATTTACTTAATCAAAAACTAATGTGATAAAAGTGTGATAAATAATAAAAATTAAGAGTATCAAGTTTCCTATAATTCCTTGATACTCTATGTTTTTGGTCGAGGCGACAGGGATCGAACCTGCGACCTCATGGTCAATTTTTGTTATTTTATATTTTTCTATATTATCTTATAATACTTTATTTTATTACACTTTTGTCAATTTGTTATTTTATGTTTTTTTGAATTATTTTTAACTAATGTGATAAAAATGTGATAAATTTTAATCATATTTTTTTAAAAATTTCATTAACCTTTCCACATTATATAATCAAACTGTGGAAGAGTCAATTTTAAAATCTGATTAAGTTCTTCATCCAAATATTAATCAGCTTGTCCAACTTTTGAGACTGCTTCAATATTTCATCGTAACTCTTTCCTTCGGTAATCATTCTGTCTAATTTTCTTTTGTTAATCAAAATAAGAAAATTAAGTAACATATTAATCACCTCTGATTACAGTATACCACATTTTCCTTGCAAAGTCTGTCGAATTATGTGGAATGTTCCAAAATATTTCTTTTTTCGTGTTGACATTAAAAAAAATATCTATTATAATATGCTTGTCGTTTTTTAAAACCACCAAAATTTGAGTTGGGTGTAATAATTAGCATTTATGCTAATTATTATATTATAGCAGAAATGCTAATCCACTGCGCCCAATTCAGTGCAGAATTATATTTTCAGAATGGAGGTGGATTAAAATTGGATATAGCAATATTGGCTGTAAGATTTCTAGGCATAATTTCAATAATTTTAGTTTTAGGTTTTACAATATGCTTTTTAGCCATGATTGGTTATAATACATATTTAAAATACCAAGATAAACATAAAAAAATTGAAGTTCGTGCAGAGAACTCCAATTTAAAAAACGAAGATCGATAAGGGAATCCCCCTTATCTTTTTTTATTATATTTAGTATATTAATAATTTATTCTTAAGTCAATGACAATTTTATGTCATTTTTGTAACAAAATTGTAACATCTCATCCGTAGTATTATTATACTACTTTCTACTACTTTTGTCAACATTTTTTTGTCTTATAAAAAATGTAAACTGTCAAAATCGATTTTAAGGCATTTTTATTTTAAACTTAATATTACAACCCATAAAACGCAAAAAAAAGAGGTAACCTAGATATTACTCCAGATCACCTTTTCATTTTATTTATATACATTATTTTTGCAATAAGCATATCTCCCTGTTTTAGGTATGTAAATATAATCTACAGTATTTGATATATTCTTTTTTATAATTACTGTTGTTTGAGGTAGATATGTATATTTAGTTCCACTTAGATTAGATTTTGACCATAATGTTGTTAAAGATTTCAATACCTTAGTTTGTCCTACTGTATTTTTTATTGTAGTTAAATAAGCAGAGTTTACCCATTGATTTGTCCCTATTCTACTCCATCCATTTTTTGTTTCATATACTGTTACTTTTGTACCATTTTTTAATGTTTTAACTATTTTATTTGATACTCCAATTCCGCTTCTTACATTTAAAACATCATTTTCAGATACTTTAACATACCTTGTGTATGTTTTCTTTTCTTCTTTTCCATCTAATTTAGCATTTACTTCTTTTACTAGATCTGGGAACTTACTCTGAAGATATTTTCCTGGACAATCTGTACTTTGAAACATATTATGTCTTGTCAAGCTTCCATTTCTAGTTCCATCGTAAGTAAGTTTAAATTTATATCTCTTGCAGATGTCTACACACAAATTAACCAATGATTTCCATGCTTTATCTGATATAGTCCAATTAGGTCCTTTATTTACATTGTTTGAAACTTCAATTGTTATTGCTTGCCAATCATTAAGTCTATTACCAGAAGTAAAAGCTCGATTTTCTTCATATACATTACAAACAATATCTCCATCATTACCAATACAATAGTTCGCTGATGCTATTCTATTAGGATTTTGAAAAATATTTACTGCACATTGTTTTCCTGTTAATTTGCCTGCCATCATGTGTGGAGTTATTTTACAAACTTTATATCCGTTTCTTCCTTTTTGGTAGTTATTAGAATGAGCTATATATACCCCGGAAGCTAATTTTGAAACTGTACCCATTATTCTTCACCTTCCTCTTTTCCATTTGAAAGTTCTTTTAGCATCTCCTCTGTTAATTCAATCTCTTCTTCCATAAACTATTCCTCCTTTGCTTTTGTTAAATCGTAAGTTCCTCCTGCTGTCATACTTCCAAATAGCGTATACATCATTGTTACTAACATATTACTATCAGCTAGTCCTAAAATCTTACATAAAATACCTGCACATATCCCAATTATTACATTTTGAATTGGAATATACTTACTTTCTATCCAATTAAATTTCTTTGACAAAAATCCAAATATGTATGTTACTATTGCAGTTACTACTGCTATTATCATTTCAGCTGTTACTTCCATAATTAATCCTCCTTTTTTGGTGGTAATTTTAAAGTTTCGTTAACAAGAATATGCACTCCATGATTTCCTCCTAAAGCTGTATATTGTGTGAATAAATCATTTATGCAACTTCTCGCATAATCAGGTAAATATCCTAATCTTTGATATTTTTCACATTCACTTACAATCTGAGAACGTAATAAAATCATCATTGACGCTTTCATAGCTTCATTATTAATTTTATTATCTCTTAATTGTGCATTTGTTTCTTTATTTTGTTTTCCTTGTTTATATGTAGAATACATCTGAGGGATTGCCATACACAATCCAGTTATTAAAGCTGTGCCTATTGCTTCCATAATTACTCAGCCTCCTCTTGAATTGGCTCATTTTCTATAGTGTTTTCTTCTATTATCTCTTCTTCTTCATTTTCTTTTCTATTTAATATTTCATCAAAATAGTCAAATGTATCTTCGTAGTCTGTTGCTGTTAATAACCCTTTTTCATTTAATTCATCTAATTTTCCTATTGCATATTCTACAGGATATTCTCCCTTATCTACTAATCTTTTTAACGCTTTAACCCTTGTTGCACTCCTTTTCTCTAATATAGTCATACTTCTACACCTCACTTTCTAAGGCAGATAGCCTTGTATCTATGTTATCTAAATAATTTTGTAAATCTTTAACATAAGTTAAATCTACTACTGCTTCTACTTCATCTTCACTATAAATATGGGTTACGTTTTTGTATGTTCTTGCTTTCCTGTACGCCTCTAACGCTTTTATTTGTTCTTGTGTACATGGTAAGTCAATATAGTTTTTGCTTACATATTCAATATAAGTTTCATTATTTTTCAAATATTCTTTCCATTCTTCAATAGTTGTAAATTTAGTAGTTTGAAACCAAAGTGTATTTAGAGAATTGAATCCAAATTGATTTTCTCCTGTCCATGTCGTACTTGAATTTGAACATACAAAACGGTTGCACCTAGCTTCATAAGAATCTATGTTAGCAAAATTTTGAATGATAAATCCATTTGGAGCTTTTGACCAACTTTCATTTCCTGTAAACAAATATTTAATAATATTATGTCTTTCATACCATTTTCCGTCTTTTGGTATAAATTTATCTCTTACATCTCCATCACTTCTCATTGGTTGTTGTGTAGGAATTGCGTAAACTTGCTCTTGATTTGGTATAGCTTCACTTGCTGTTTCTCCTGCTTCTAATTGTACAAGAGCTTCAAAATTATTAAATGTTGCATTTTTTCCTATAAAGAATGAAGACCTACAATTTGTGTAATCTTGACTTAAAGTTCTTTTTACTGTTATATCAATTACATTACCATCAATAATATTTAAATTATTTGAGTCTTTTACATATTTACCAATTGTTCCAGTATATGAACCACTTAAAATTTTAGCACTCATTGTATAATTTCCAGCTTTTAAACTATATCGACTGTTTAATAATATATTAAATCCACCTGTACAATCACCATTTAATTTAATTACTCCATCTTTTATACTATATGTTACTCCATTTTGAGTTTTTTCTTGTATATCCTCTAATCTATAATAATTTTTATTAGTAATTTTTTTTGATATACTTCCCATACCATAAGGCGACCATGAAGCTATTGTTGCACCTGCAATTACCTTTAATTCATTATAATCAACATAATCACCAACATTTGGTATAGCGCCTCTTGTTCCATATAAAGCCAAGGCTAAATAATGATATGTTTCATCTAATTTATCAGGTACTGTAATACTTGCAGTTAATATTCCATTTAATGTTGTTGCTGAGGTTGAAGCAGGAAAATCATCACTTAGATTGCCGTCAGTATCAACTATTCTTAAATATAAAAGTCCTGGATTATTAGCACTTGATTTTACATTTGCTTTTACAGTTATCTTTTTACCTTCATGTCCTGTTAAATCAAGAATTTTATAACGTATTACTAAATTGTCACTTGCACGATTACATATAACTCTAACTCCTGTATTTAACGCAGAATAAGAAGCATAACCTTCTACATTATAGTATGGAACTTGATTATTGTCGAATAATTGAACATCTTCTCCACAACTTTTAATTGGTTGTTCATGTTCTGGAGATGGGCTATCGTACTCATCTCCTGCTGATATACTCGTAGTCCCTTGTTTACTGTTTCCATTTAAATTAACATTTGCCACTCTACTATCAGCACTATCAGATAAGTGTATGCTTGTACCTGATGCTGTTCCTTTTAGCTCGTTATTCTCTTTGTCTTTTATTTGCTCTTGTAAATCAGCGTTTTCTGCTTGTAAAGAAGCTATATTATTTGCATTTTGTGTAATTGCTGTATTTTGTTCTGCTTGTCCTTCTTCTATATCATCTACTCTATCTTCTAACTCGTCAAAATCACCTTGACTTACTAATCCGCTTATTAAATCTGCTAAAGGTATTCTCCTTACTGTTCCACTCTTCAATGTTATTACTATCTCTTTTGTTGTACTATCATAATCTAAATCTAATATTAATTCCTCTACTGGAAAATCAACACTAGATGTATTTAATACCGTTCCTGCTTTATTCTTCAATGTTACCGTTAATACGTATGTATTATTATTCAGACTTAATTCAATTATATGTCCTGAATCTGATTGCAAGGTTGCTATATTAGTTTCAGTATTTGTTGTTCTTTCTTTCAATGATGTTATATCATTTGTATTCTTTAATATATTCGTTTCATTCTGCATTATTGAAGTATTAAAATTTTCACAATAACTATCAATTATATTCCAGTTTTCGTTTAATGCTTTATTTATTTGAAATTTTGAGTTTAAATCTGTATTATCTGATGTGTCCCATTTAAATAAGCCTAAAAAACTTGTTAACAATGACATTTTTTATTCCTCCTTTTCTACAATAATCCATTGTTTGCTTAAATTTTCTTGTGTCAATGGACTAAAAGCTAATGGATTTTCTACCTGTTGTCCAAATAAACATTCTTCTTTAATATGTTCCACATAAACTTGCGAAACTATCTTTAAAATTTTGCCTTCATCTGGCTTAACTACATCACCTATTTTTATTTCTTTTCCATTTTTGTCTTTCATAGAACCTCCTAATATCATTTATTTCATTGCTTGCCAACAAACTGCAGTATCTGTTGTGTTAATTCTTGTTATATATAACATAAAACTTGTACTAGATATATTACTAACACTTGTTCCTGTTACTTGAGTTCCTGGTGCTCCAGTAATTGGAGAAACAGTTACATCTGGTTTGTCAGAAAATTCAACTGGAAAAGTTACTGCTATTCCTGTAGGAGTATTAGGTGCCGATGGTGTTATGTTTACTCTTCCATGTTGAATTTCAGGAATTTTCATTCCTTTTTTGTTAAATATTTCTTTTCCTATATGCAGATTTTTATTTACTTTAAAAAAATCATCTCCCCAGTCGAAAATCGGCTTTCCTTGTGGCACAATATGAAACGAAGTTATTCTTGAAAGTTTATCGGAAGCAATTATTTTAAATTCATAACTTTTTTCAGAATCAAATATATTTCCTAAAGAAATACTTTCTCCAGGATTTTTATATGTATTGTCCTCCGTCATTGCCGATAATGTTCCTCCAAATGTCCACGTTTGTGTTCCTTTTTCTCTGTAATACCAACTTATTTGCAACGTATTTCTTGTTCCTGATTGATAACTTCCATTGTAATAATTCCCAGAAAAAGTAATATCTACTTCTCCTGTTGTTGGCTCAGTTCTTTTAATTTCAGCACTCATTGTTAGACATGTATATAAAAGCATCGGTAAACTTACTGTAGTCGAATTTGTATACCCACGGCTATCTATTACTTCTATCGTAAATCTATCTTTTTCAACATTATATATATATATAATGTTTCCTTGTACGGTTTCATTATTTACATTTCTTTTAACTATACCGGAACCATATCTTGCTTCAGCTGATATGGTAATCTGAACATGTGACTTGTACTGTATTAACATGGAATTACTACCACTTAAAGCTATTGTATTTTCGTTAATATCTATCATATTGACATTTAAAATTGGTCTACACTCTTCTTCATTTGTAGTTACCCTAAATGTGGTTGTATATCTTCCAATTTCAGTACTTCCATCATAAGTAATACAAGTTAATGTTCCTGTTCCTGTTTTAGAAGATGGTATTTGAAAATAAAAATTTCTTGGTATTGCCCAATTTATTATCGAATTACTAGAAATATTTTCATCTATCATCCCCGATAAATTCCCAAATATATAATTTATAGTATGTTTGTATTTTTTATTAGAACTCTTTAACATTATAATTGCTGTTTCTCCTATATTTGCTGTTGTACATATTATTGTTGATGCATTTGCCATTTTTACTCTCCTATCCAAAACACACCTGTGCCTAATCCTAATTCATCTTCAAAATCTTTTATTAGGGTGTTTGCTCCTATTTTTATCATTTTTTCAATAGTCATATTTTTAGATTTAACTATCGTTTCTCCTGTTTCTTCGTTATATCCAGCAAATAATAAGTTTTCATCTTCACTTCCCGTTGCATCTTTTACACTTAAGCCTAGTTCATTTAATATAGTTTTTGTTTCTGCTCCTTCTTTAGATACTGTTAACCCATCTTTATCAAATGTATAGCCTGTTTCAGTCCTAACTTTTGATACCCCGTTTATCTGCATTTCTTCAGTTACTGTTATTGCATAGTTTGTTGAGTTTTCTATCGTTTCTACTCTATTCTTAATTGTTGTAGTTTCTTCCTCTAACAAGGTTTCAACATTTTCCACACCATTTTTTATTTCATTTATTGACTGAGTATGTTCTGAAATTTTGCTGGTATTTTCCGTTGTTTCTTCTACTACCTGTTCTATCCTACCTTCAATTAAATTAATATCATTTCTAACTCTTCGATTTATAACTTTCTGTGACTCTTTTTTTGTTGTTGTCTCTTCTCTATTTTTAATTTGAATTGAACTACCTATTTCTGCAATAAATCTCATATTAAATGACATTTCACCTTGGTAAATAACAGGCTTTTCATCAATAATTAGTTTATCTCCTATATCAATAGCTGGATCTATTATTGTCCTTCCAGTAAAGCTGTTTGCAGTAAAATCTTTCATTTTGTTGTATATATTTTGAACTACATCTTCGTCCACATATAGATTATCTTGACTTATCCATAAAGTATTTCCTGAATCGTCTCCAAAGCTATGATTTATTGTCCCGTTTTCATATACTACTTTTGTTATTTGGTATTCTTCTCCCCAACGTGGTTCTGTAAAATAATCAATTGAAATTTCTGTTTCATCTTGATATATTTCTCTAAAATAAAGTTTTCCGTCTCTCCCAATAAAAGCGAAACAGCCCGCAATTTCAGCTATCATTCCAATATACTGTCTTGCTGTATAAGAATTATCATATAAAGATACTTGTTTATCAGAATTAAAAAAAGAAGTTGAACCAAGTTCCACCCCTTTCTTATTACATATATCTTGTGCTATCTCGGCTAAAGTTGCATATCCTTTTGTATTTATAAGTTCACTTGCATCATAATATCCATCATCTGAGTCAAACTTTATCATATTATCAAGTGCTTTAATTGTTAATGTATTATCATAATTATCTGTAAAACTATCAACATTATATATTCCTAATGGAATTATTTCAAAGTTGCTATCAGGAGTAAATATACTCTGTATTAAAGTTTCATCTAAATTTCCTACTAACATTTCGTCTATTTCTTTTACTGTTAACGAATTATTTACTAAAATTCCATATTCAATTCTTATTTTACTGTGCGTTTGTGGTAATCCAGCTTTATAAATTTTCATTTCAATATATTGACTTGGTGTGCTTCCTAATGCGAGTTCTTCTTCAAATACATTTCCACCTTTTCGTAAATCTAATATATAAGTTGGATCTATCATGACATTATCTATATATACATTAACTACACATTGTACATTTCTATATATACTTTCTTTCCATCTTTGACTGGTTGGATACATTAACTATTCGCCTCCTCGACAGCCTGTTTTTGTGCTGATACCATTTTCTTTTGCATAAAACTAACTGTTACTTTCCAATTAGACTTACTTGCATCTTCATCTTCTCCTGTATCATTCATTTCACTACTTCTTTTAGATACACGAAAAGGAGCAGTAAGAATACCGCCCCTTACACTTGGACATTTAACTGTTATCATCATTGGATTTTGATATGTTGCTTGTATGATTTCTTCAGCTTGCTCTTCAGTTAAATCATCCCATGACATTTCCATCTGTATCATTCCTACTGCTACAGGATTATCAAATAATTCTCCTGTAGTTGCAGATGTATAACTATCATGGTCCAAATCTTCAATATTATCTTTATAAGTACTCGGTGATTTCATTAACTTACCATTTATTTTCCATAACATAATATTATCCTCCTACAAGAGCTTCTAATCCGTTGCCCGTTCTTCTCTTTCTATCTCTTAAATCATCAATTAATATATCTCCTAACTTCTTATTTCCTATGTTCAAATATATTTTAATTTGTTGATTTCCATTATTGTTATTTATTTCTTCTCTGAATGTTTCTTTTAAAACATTTTGTGGTGCTGTCACTTCTGGATTTGATTTTGCATTTGAATATTCACCAAACATTGCTAAAGTAGGTTCTGTTGCTACGTTTCCTTTTGCTAATTTAGGAATTTGTGGAACATTAATAGTATTTATAAAATTAAATGGTTTAGCTCCAATAATATTAACATCTTTTATTTTCTTTAATGCTGTATTTATACCATTGAAAGGAATCGTAATTACTTTATTTATTCCAGCTATTAACCCATTTACTATCTTCTTGAATGTACTCAATATTCCTTCTTTAATTCCTTCAAATACTTTTCCGCCTTTACAAAATACATTCTTTACGTTTGTCCATGCTGTTGTAAATGTTGATTTAAACCAATTAGGAATTATACTAAAAACGCTTTTTATTCCAGATACTACATTACTAAAATGAGACTTTATTGTAGATACTTTAAAATTAGACTTTATTTTTGTAACTGTATCTTTGAATTTGCCACTTATATTATTCTTTAATGTATTAAATATATCTTTTACTTTACTCCATATACCTTTTACACCATTATATAATCCATCTATAATATTCTTTCCCATATTTTCCATAATCTTAGATGGACTATTTATTTTGAAAGCTTTCTTAAATCCTTCTATAAATGGTTTAAATATCTTATCATTTATCCAAGTTCCAACATTCTTAATAGCATCTCCTATTCCTTTAAAGATACCTTTAACAACATTTCCACCACATTCTTCTATCTTTTTATTAAAATATTTTTTTGCCTCTTCTACTCCTTCTCCTATTTTTTCTCCTATTGCTTTTCCTAAATTTAATGTACTTGCTATTGCGGCACCCAATGCCTGCATCATACTACTTGCTATTCTTCCAAAATCTATTCCTGAAACCCAATCAATAATTGCATCTACTACTGCTTTCCAATCTAAATCAGTAAAAAATCCAGTTATCGCATCAAATAAGTCTCCTGTACCTTCACTTATGATTTTTCCTATATCATTCCAGTTAACTGTTTTTACTGCATTACTTAAAAATTTTCCTATTGATTTTCCTATTTTTTCAAAATTAGTTTCCATTAAAAATGTTTTTACGAATACTAATGCAGTATTGATTCCTTCTCCTACTGTTTTTCCTAACAATTTCCAGTCTGTTTTTGAAACAAAATTATTAATAAAACCTGCTATATTACTAGCTATCGTTTTTGAAGTATCCTTAACTTTATTCCAATTTATTTTTTCTAATGAACTGTTTATCTTTTCCCCTAATTTTGTACCTAATTCTTTAAAATCAATGTTTTTTAACTGCTCATATAATGAAGTATCTACATTTGATAAATCTATATTGGGAGAAATCGCTCCGTTTCCGTTATCACTTGAATTATTTTTATCACTGATATTATTTATATCACTATGTATTCCAGCTAATTGTTTTGTTTCATTTTTTGCTTTTTTTGCATTATTTGCTATACTTGCATACGAACTTGCACTAGCTTTTGCAAATATGTTTACTTTAAATAATGCATAAAAAACAGATTGTATGGCTTGTAACATTTTATATATTAGATTTGTAACATGCTCGATTATTGGTTCAAATGCACTTCCAATAGCATATTTCATGTAGCCTAAATTTGCATTTAATTGTTGTGCTTGTTTATTTTGACTTGAAAGCCAACTTTGTGCTGACTGACTTAAAATATTATATACACTTCGTAAAGAAAAAAGAGCTCCTGCATATTTTAATAATTGCTTTAGTCCTATTTGTATATTTCTTTTCCCAAATACATTTTTAAATCTTTCATTTATTTTACTTGCAATCTTTGGAATCTTTTCAAGTTTATTTTTAAAACTATCTATTGCATTATCTTTAAAATCTTTAATTATTTCCTTAAATTGTACTCTTGCATTTAAAAATGTCTGTTTTATATTTTGTAAATATTTTATCCATGTACTTTGGCCATTATCGTTTTCTAAAAAACTATTATTCGTTTTACTAAAACTCTGTTTAATTTCATCCAATTTACTTTTCGTAGCTTCTAATAATATATTATCTCTTTGTATGCTTGCACCTAATTTGTCACTTTCTGCAACTAATGAATTAAAGTTATCGTTTTGTGATAAATTAAGCATTGTTTTATTATTAATCATATTATCAGTTGCATTAGGATCCTTTGCTCTTTGTTTATTTTTTTCTGCATCGTATATATTATCTATAGCATTACTTGTAATATCTAATTTCATTTGTTTACTATTTATTTGTTTCTCTAACTTTGTTATTTCTTTTTCTAACTCTATTACTTTTTGTTTTGACTTATCATCAACTATTGAATCTAAAGTTTCTTTTATTTTAGGGACTTTTTGTTTTATTACTTCACTTGCATTTTTTATAGATATTTTTATATTATTTTCAAATTCTGTTATATCTATTTTTTCAAATTCTTGTCTTACCTTATCAACCATTTGTTTTATTATAGGCATATTTTGTTTAAGATTATCTTCTACCTTAGTTGTTACTAATATTTCAATTTCTTCTATAGTTATCTTACTCACCCCCTATTTTTGGGCACAAAAAAAACATCAGTATAAAACTGGTGTTATTATTATATATTTAGCTCTAATTATTTCGAAAAAATGTCTTAAAAATCTTTTTAAGCGACAATATCTTTGGCTTTTCACGCATAGCATCACCCATAATAAGTTTATCAGTTGATGCTTCTTGTATAATTATATCATTTCTAAAATCATCTTGTATTCTTAGCAAATTCATTTCGCAATACAATTTAACTTTTTTATATTCTGTATTCCAAAATTCTTCTGGCTTCATTGTTAAATAATATGCTAGTATTTCATAGTTATATATTATTTCTTTAATGTTCTTGGAATCTTCTATTCTTGAAATAATATCGTTTAACCTACATATCCTTTGAATATCTCTGTTGCCACTGCTTCCACAGCTTTTCCTGCTGATTTTTCTACTATTTCGTTTATATTGATTGATGACGAATCCAAAATCTTTGATTCCAATTCTTCTTTGCTCATTTTCTTTGTAAAAAAACCCTGTTCATTTATGTCCTCTACCAATTTTTTAAAAATATCTTGATATGTCTTTCCTGATTTTGCTTTATAATCATCTATAAAATCACATACTTCATCTTCATTTTTAAATGCCTGCAGTCCTGTATTTATGTCTTCAGCAAATGCATAAATTATTTTTGCCAATGCCCCTATATCATTATTATTAAATGCTTCAAAGTAAATATCTTCAAAATTTTTTCCATTTAAAGAATCTACTAATTTTACTATTTTTCTTGTTCTATAAACTAGGTCTATTCTCTTATCTTCTATTTCTAATATCATAATTACTCTCCTTTGCAAAAGAGAGTAGGAAAAATCCCTACTCCAATATTCTACTCTTATTAAGCTGTTGGAAAGCCGTCGCTTTCTGTTACTTTTGTTGTTCTATAAATTGTTACTGTATCTTTAATCCAGTCATCATCTACTAAATCATCACCAACTACAGTCAAGCTCCCTTGGAACGTTTTAACAAGTGGTTTTCCTTCAGTTTCTGCTGTATTATCTGGATATTTAACGAAGAAATATTTATTAACTTTTTCTATTGTTTTTAATCTCTTGTGCTGTGTATGTGTATAATATACTGGTACTTCTATTGTTCCAGCTTTTACTTTACCTGGTCTTGAAAATTCATAATCTATATCTACAGCTGAACCTGTTATTTGTTCTGGTGCTTCCTCTAAAGCAGGTATTTTTTCACAAAATGCAATTTGTGTTTTTTCTCCTGTTAGACTATCTGCATACCATAATGTTGACAATGTAGCTAAATCTGGCATTTTATTTTCTTCCATAATTCAATCTTCCTTTCATCTTATAAATTCAAAAGAGTCCGTTATTGCATTATAACGAACTTCAAAAAATATTGTAATCCCATATTTTTTAAGTATTTCATCTTTTATTGCAGAACTTGTATTTGTTCTTGTAAAATTAAATTCTTGTAATTTTTTTTCAACTTCATCAGTCATTTCCATACATTTCCTCTGTTTTTCGTTCCAACAAGTAATAGAGATTTGAAAATTCGTCCTTAAAGGGAAAGCATTATGTGTCTTTTCAGTACTTTTTAAAGGTGTATGTATCTCTAGACATGGAAAAATACTTTCAGTTGTTGGATTAGTTAATACTAATTCATATTCTAATTCTTCCAATTTTTCATATACTAAATCAGAAAAAACTTTTGTACCTAATTGTCTCATTTGCATGCCTCCTTTAATAGCTTCTTAACTTTTTCATCTGCTATTTGAATATTTTCTTCTCTTGATTGGAACTCTGCATCTGTCATAAAGTGATTTGCTTTTACTCCGTGCGCTATGTAAAATTGCATATCATTTATCGTTATAATTGGATATGGTAATGGCTTAGGTGCTTTTCCAACAGGAATAAACCATTCTGTAAATTTACTTTCTATAAAATGCTTAGTTACTCCTACATGTTCCATTTCAGCAAAACTACCAGTGCCAAAATGTTCATAAAGTGCATATGGCATTTTATCTTTATTTGTATAAACTCTTCCTCTTACCTCATTTGTTGATGTATCTATTAATTCACAGAGTATTCCGTTCTTGATTATGCCCTTTCTCAAATTTAATTGCATACCCTCTTAGATTCTTTAATATACTTTCTGTTAATTCAGGAATTATTTTAGGTAACATATCAGAAATTTTATGAATTTTTTTATAATTATGTTTTACTTTAACTTTTGTTTCAAATCTAATCACCGTAATATCTCTCCAATCTATATACAATTGTATTACCAATTTTAGTTTGGTCTAGTACTCGATATTCTGGAATAAAATCTTTCTCTTTTGATATGTCAGTTAAAGATATTCCATAACCATTTTTTATTTCATAATTTCTATCTGTTCGGGCTTTATAAATATCATAATTTACTTCACCTGTTGATTTTGCATCAAGTTCATTTAAATCTTGTTGTAAATTTAAAAAAGCCATTCCACAATTAACATTTTCTAAATCTTTGATTAACATATTGTCTAATTCTTCAACGGTCATGTCATCAACGGTCTTTACTAAATCCTTTTTCCCTTCAAAAATCCATTTTTTATTTGTTTCTCCATGGTCTTTTATCTCTTCAGGCTTACTTATATAAACTCTTGTTAAATTTCGTAATAACATTATGGAAGCCTCCTTACTCCATTTTTTATAATATTATTTCTCATTTTATCAATAATATCTTCAAATGAACTTGATTCGCTACCTTCTGTTCTTGACAATAACCCTTCAGCGCCTCTTGCATTATATTCACTTATAACAGCTTTTTTAATGTATGGTATTAATTTTATATCATTTTTTTTTCTATGTGAAGTATCACAGGCAATAGATGTTATATCATCTATAATATCTTGTAATACATCATCCGTATTTTCTATATAATTTGCTCCTAATCTGTCTTTTATTTTATTTAACATACTATTGCCCTCTTTTCTATTTCTTTTTTATTTCTTTTTGTTCCTCTTTTTGAGTTTCTTTTAGTTCTTCATAATCTTTAGATGTTTTCATTGCTTCTATCATAGTTGAACTTGTCGGAATAAATACATTTCCATCTTTATCTTTAAATTTCATATGCTATTCCTCCTCATTAGGTAATAATTCTATTAATTGTGCCTTAGTTGCATTAGTATTGTATTCTATTCCCAATTCATCTAGTTTAGTTTTTAATTCAGCAACTGTTAGTTCCCTAAATGTCTCTTTTTTAGCTTTCAATTCTTCTAATTCTTTTTTAACTTTTTCATACTCATCATATGGAACTGTTTTATTTTTTGCATTTTCTACTAGCTTTCCGTTATCATCGTAGATGTCATAACCTGCTTTTACATATCTATCCTTAGTTGTATTATCTACTGTATAAACTTTATTTTCTTTTATAGCTTTCATTTCTTTCCCTCCTAACCATTATAGAGGCTTATTAAGCCTCTACATTAAATGCCATTCCGCAAGCTTTATTTTCAATCATAAAGCTATCCCAGAACTTTCTGTTTTGATATAAGTATTTATCAGCTGTTCTTGAATCATGTCCAGGTGTAAACACTTGTATATAAGCATATTTTTGTCTTGATACTTGACAAGATGGATGGCAAAGCATAATATTAATTTGTTTTGCATTGCTATCAGCTACACAACCGTTAGTAAAGTTGTATTTTGTCTTAAATCTTGCACTTGGTACTTTGATAATCTTTACATCTTCAATTGAGTGCACTCTTCTATCGATGTTATTTCCTTTAGATACATCTAAAGTTCTTTGAATTGCATCTGCTTGCTTCAATAATTTATACATATTAGATGTTAGTCTTAATTCTCTTCCTTCTTCTGGAACTCCTAAATCATCCATTTCTCCCATTCTGTCATCAAACCAGTCTAAGATGTTTGATTTTGTTAATACAGTTGTATCAACTTTTGCACCAGCTGATGCATATTTTGAAGCTTCACTATATAATTTTGAATATACATATGAATCAGTTTCAGGTATAACTTGTTCATTTTCAAATGTATTTGTTACATTTGCCATTTCTACTGTTAAGTTTGTTTCATCTACATCCATTGGATCAATGAATAATTCGATATCTCTATCGTGTTCTAGTTTCTTTGGTTCCCAATCGTTTGTTATAGAACCCGCATTAAATCCTAATGCATTTCTATTATGGTCTTTATAACCACTTACAGTAATTTTTGGTAATTTTATAGTTTGTGCATTTAAAAATTTAACATTTGGGTTAGATGCAAACAAACTATTAGATGTTAATTCTCTTGCATATTTTTGTTGCAAGTCTCTTTCAAATTTTTCAGCATAATTGTATGTTGCCATATTAAACTCCTTCTTTCTTTATTTAATTTCCAAACACTTTAGATACTTGGGTATCTATATTGTTAATGTTTTCCGGATTTGGATTATATGGTGGTTTTTCTTTTGACCACTCATTTATTGTTTTTTCTACTATTCTGTCTTGAATAGTTTTAATAAGTTTTGTTTTTTCTTGTAATTGCTCTGCTGTCATATTTTCATAATCAAATAAATTTAAAAACTCTGGGTCAAATGCTGTATCTTGAGTTGTTGCTATTTTTAAAGCTTCATCTTTTAAATCTCTAGCATTTAATCTTCTTTGAGTTTCTTCATTTAATTTCTTTTGTTTATCAAGCTCATATTGTAATTTTTCAGTTTCATTCATTTGAGCTAGTCTTTCAGCTTCGGTCTTTTCGGCATCATTTTTTTCTTGCCATTTTGTCCTTGCTGTTTCAATAGCTTTTTGAACTCTCCTGTCAAATTCTGCTTGATTTCCTTCTCCTTTTAGGAAGTCATCAAACGATACAAGTTTATTTTCTCTATTTTGATTTGTGTTTTGATTTACATTTGCTCCCACTGATTCACTATTTGCCCCAGTATTAGCATTTGTGTTTTGATTTTCTCCGTCCATTTTTTTCTCCTTTTTGCCCCAGCCATTGCATAAGCCCCAGCCATTGCATTTTTATTTCGTTTATTTTATAATGCCTAACTACAGATAAAACGGCATAAAAAAAGAACCATGTCGACTTGGTTCTTATATAAAATTTATAATCATAAAATATTAATAACTTATTTATCATCTATTTCAATACATTTATTTTCGAACTTCTTATATGCATCAAAATATAATTCTTTTTTGTCTCCATTGTAAGTTAACTCGTAGTACATACCATCAAATAAAGTTGTACTTAATAAAGCTTTATGATTTTGTAATGTTTTACAATACCATACATCAAATACTTCAAACTCTGGTACATTGTCACTTTTATCTAGATGTTCTTTTGCGTATTGTTTTACTATTTCTATACATTTTTCTATAAATTCTTTACTACCCATGATTATTTTTCCTCCTTATCATCTTTATCATTACTTCCTATACATGCTAATGCTATAATAGTAACACATATCAATGCTGTTATTTGAACTGCTGTTGACATATTAACCACTTCCTTTCCATAAAAATAACACCTACTATTTTAGTAAGTGCTATTTATCTTCAAAATTTATATTTTTACATATTTTTTCTATTTCTTTCATGAATGGTGTATTTTTGTCTATTTTTTGTTTATCATTCCAAAATTGAGCTTCTAAACTACTTCTTTTTTCTTCAGATGTTAATTCTATTTTTCTATTCGTCTTTTTCATACTATACTTCCTCCAATTTAACATATATTATACCATTTTTATTTTTTATGTCAATAAGCTGGAAGTCTGTGTTTCTCATAAATAATATTTCTCCTCCACCCTCATCATTTAAAGATGATAAATTTCTTCCTGTTTTAGATTTTATTTTCATATACATCTTAAACCTTGAATCATATAAGTCTAATGAAGAAGATATGTAACTATTCCAATTTCCAATTCTTTGTTCATTATTAAATATAGATAAAACTTTCTCAATATCCTCATTGTCTTGCACAAATACACTTCTTTTTACCCAACCTTTATATATAGGCATACTTTTTAATGCGTCATCTAAATTAGCTATGTATTCTTTATCTCTTTCGTTTAATTCTTCATTCTTATATAGTTTTTCATTTATTTTATATGACTTACTTTTTAAGTATTGCTCTAATGCTTTATATTGTTCATTTCCTACAGTGTTCGCTGTTTGAAATTCCTTACTTCTATGTTCAGTATTATATACAATTGTACTTCTGCACCAGTGCCAATGGTGAGATATTGGTGGAAGATTTATTCCTAAAACTAATCCGTGACATTTTATTCTATAGTTTCTTAATTCGTTTTTAGTTTCCCCATACATTCTGTAAAACTCATTGTCTTTGTTTATATAGAATAACATATCTTTCATGGACTGACACATCTCTGTTGAGCCTTCGTCAGTTATTGCTATAAATCTTACTTGTGCATCTCTATCTTCACGATCTATTCCTTTTATTTTGGCTTGATTATTTAACCCTATAAGCTCTGTATCGACTGCTCCAGAATATTTGTTTTCGTTTATATACAGCTTTTGTTTATCTTGTCTATTAAATAAAATTTTGAACTCATCAGAATCCATTTTAAGCTCTTTTTCTTGTTGAAGGTTAATAAGTACTTGTCTGTATATTTGATTCGTATTATTCATCGTTGCTAATTCATTGTATTGTTTCCAGGTATATCCGCATTGAATTTATTTGTTCCATTAAATATAAAAATATACTATCTGGTATAATGCAAAACAATGGAGGGTGTTTTTTTGCTTTTCGTACTTCATTTATTCCTTGATTATAATAGTAACTTACATCTTCTTTAAATATTTCTAGCTCTTTTTCTTGCTGTTTTGAATTTTCTTCTATGTATGCACTATATATAAGTAGTTCTAGTATTTCACTATTCTTCACTCTAGTTCTTGAATATATATTCTTGGCTAGAGTGCCAAAATAATCATTTAAAAGTCCGTCATCTCTCCATTGTTCTATGTATTCATTTATTCTTTTCTTTGTTTTGCTATCTGCTATATTGAATATATTTTCATTTGTAAAATTAAAAGTATCAATTAATTCTTGTATTTTGTTCTGTATTCTTTTGCTCGTCTTCTGATACAGTTGCTTCAACTCCATCAACTTTTTGTTGTGGTACTTCCACATTTGTATCACCTACCTTTTGCATATTTTTCATATTTTTTTTTATATTTTCTTCATCTTGTTTGTCCATCTTCTCTAATTCTGAAATTGCATCTAAATCATCTGGAAGCATATCAATTATACTTTCATCGCTCAATAGTCCTCTAAGCTTTAAAGCTCTGTCTGTTTCTGTATATTTATCTGTTGGTAGATTTCTTTGTAAATCAATTTTTATATTTCTAAAATCATATTTTTTATTTTTACGTTTATTTATTCTATCTATTATGGTTTCCCATCTTCTTAATATAGCTTTTTTAAATTGCTTGTCCGCACTCGTTATCATCTGTTCTAGTGCGAAAAACTTTCTATCTAGTGCGCTTGCATTATCTGCATTCGTAAAACCTAAATCTGTTATATTTGGTACACCACTTATCATAGCAATTAAATCTATAAGTGTTTTTTTATGATTCTGTAATGCTGTATCTTGTACTGTTTTTTCTACCCATCCTATATCTCCACTTTGGTCAGGTGTATAAAATACTTTTGCTTTTAATAATGTTTCATCGAATTTTTTTCTTGCAGGATTTTCTATCATTTTTGGATTTCCTTTTTCATCAATAACAATGTTTCCATCTTTATCAGTTTCTTGAATTAAAGGATCTTCATCAGGTTCAAACCCTGTTATTTTTAATTTAGCTTCATCATTATATTGAAATGTATTTCTACTATTCTGTATTACTCTTTCATAAGCACAAATTAAAGAGATTACCAATTCAAAACTTGATAATCCCATTTCATTTTCTATTGCAATACATGGAAGCATATCCCATTTACTTGGTTTTCTTCTACTTTCTTCTTCTTTAAGTTTCTTTACATCGTCTGG
>AUXO015436126.1_pt1 | contig 21956 bp, 49 predicted proteins | sample 768731 | NCBI WGS metagenome assembly AUXO01 (sample SAMN02715735, study PRJNA202380) | gut metagenome | biome: sheep rumen | host: Ovis aries | place: New Zealand: Palmerston North
ATTTCGTTGACTTTAAGGAGTTAAAGGAAGCGGTGATTGGAGAGATGGTAGTAGAAAGAAATGAGGAACTTGACACGTTACTGACAGACCAGCCGAGGCTTAATGTTATGTCATACAAAGAGGCAGAAGAAACACGGAAGTTAATGAACGGTGGAGAGGAGCAAGATAATGAGTGATGTATATGTAAAAGTTGAGGGATTGAGCGATTCGTTGCTCAATAACGTGAGTATAAAAGAGGTTACGGACGAGCCACTAAAGGCTTTCGGAAAGGCATTAGAGAATGTGAAGGTGTCAGACGTATTGTCTTTGGTCAGATGCAAGGACTGTGTAAAGCGTCATGATGTTTGTCCGATGCAAGTGTGGTGTGGAACAGACGATGATGACTATTGTAGCAGAGGAGCAAGAAAATGAATAAACGGCAGAAGAAGAAAAGGATTAAACAATTTCTCAAATGGTGTGACGAGCATGTGAGTGTTATAGAATCAGACCATTATGTGTATGTTGGGTACTGCACTATTACAAAGGAGCAAGAGAAAGGAGCAAGAGAATGAGTGACTACATAAAGAGAGAAGATGCATACCGAGAAATCATGGAGTGCTTTAAGAATAGTGAGATGCCAGAGGAATGGGAGAATGGTATGCATACCGCAGGGATGATAGTTCTACAAGACGTACCGAGTGCTGATGTAGTTGAGGCAGTCAGATGCAAGGACTGCAAGTATTGGGACATGGACACACTAAAGCATCAGTTAAATGACTTTAGAGAATGGGACGAAGCAGAGTGTGAGTGCCTTGCGGAACGTGACGAATATAACGAGGTAGACCATTATGTTGAGTCTGATGACTATTGCAGTTATGGCGAACGAAAGGACGGTGAGAGCGATGAGTAACTACATAAAGCGAGAGGACGCAGAAAAAGCGATACTGGATTGTCCTGTAAGCGAAATGTTAGATTTAATCAATTTACAGACAGCAATAACAAATATTGATACCATACCGTCTGCTGATGTAGTCGAGATAGGCAAGGCATATCCGAGGGGATTTTTTGAAGAGTATGGCTTGACTGAATGGAAAGACAAAGACGGGCGAAGATGGGCGATGATAGAAAGGAGAAATAATGAGTGATCGAAAGAAGAAAAAGACGCACAGATTTACTTGCCAATTCTGCAAGTACAAAGAGAGAAGCGTCAGGACAGCAGGCTTTAAGTTCTGTCCATGCTGTGGGAAAGCTGTAAAAGGGGGTGGTTAAATTGAATGTTCTGTTTATGCTCGTTGTTTTCATAGCGTTTATCGTGCTCTTCTATGATAACCATGGCACGAGGTAAGCCGATAGACTTTTGGCATCCAAGGACTTTTATAGACAGACAGTACCACAAAAGGTTCAATCCATGCGGATATTGTCATTGTCCAAAGCACCGAGGTTATCTTGATAAAGGTCTTGTTAGATTACATAAATGCGAGATAAGGAATTGCCATTGGTACGAAAGATATAAAACGAGCGATTAGAGCGATTTTATTTGTAAGATGAATAATCTATCGCCCAAAGCATAAAAATCGACAGAGCACGTTGTTTTGGGGGTAGAGCACGTTGACAATAACGAGGGATATTCTGTATTATGGTAAACGAAGGAGAAATTAAAAGAGGTATAGACATCAAGGGTGCTAAAGCGTTGCGGAAAAGAGGATTGAATCTTTGTAAATGCGGAAACGATGCAGTCTTCATTGCGTACAAAGGCGGTTGGTTCGTTAAATGTACATGCTGTGAATTGATGATAGCTAAACAGATAAGCGTGGTCACTGAAACGATAATACCGTTTGAAACGCAGGAAGAAGCTACAAAGGCATGGAACAAATCCAATCCTAACAAGATTGACTTGAGAGCAACCACCAATGCGAACATATACTCTGAATCACAGTTGAAAGAAATTCGTGATGCAAGGATAAATATGATCGCAGAAGCAATAAGAAAAGAGGGCGGTGATGTTATCACAACCAGGGACATAGCATCCGATATAGGTCTTTCATTCAACATTGTAAATAATAATATGCAACTTGTAAAAAGAACGTACCCACAAGTGCAGACATCGCACAAAAGAGGGTACTATTGGAAGGAGAATATATGAATAACGTATTTATTAGTGGTTTCGTGCAGGACGAACCGAAGATTTCTACAAATGGTATGGGGTCAGCGAGATTTACTCTTTGTGTCGGCAGAGGTAAAGGCAAGAACGGAGAGCCTTTGGGATATGACTATCCGAATGTTGTATGTTTCGGAAGTGCTGCCGAGAATGTATCGCAGAATGTAGGCAAAGGGCATTATGTAACAGTTGCAGGAAAGATCGCAACAGGAAGTTACGAAAACCGTAATGGCGAGAAAGTCTACACAACTGATATAGTCGCACAGAGGGTAGAAGATGCACAGGCTTTTGCTAAATCAGCGGAGCGTAAAGCACAGCGTAATGATAATAATTATGATAGGTGGGCATAATGCTAATTTTGTATATCGTGGGTGCTATTGAATATCTGATGTATAAGGTCAAAGCACCATGGTGGGTCATGGCGGTCTTCGGAGCGTTGATACTTGCAGACATCGTAAATTACATCGTAAATGAGCATAAGGAGAAGAAAGATGAAGAAAGGGACGTATAAAGAGGGGTTCGTAGATTGTTGGAATGAAGTGGTAAATATTCTCAAGGAAGCTGAAAAGAATCCTGACGATATAACAAGATTGTCAAGGGGAGTAGAAACTAAATTAAAACAATTAAAGGAGTATGACCACGGTTGCAATTAGAAGATTTACCGCCTAAACTCCAGGAGCAGGCAAAACAGAAGTTAAAGATCATTGAAAATAAAAAATCCCAAAAGTATGGTGCAGAGAAAACTACTATTGACGGTATCACTTTCGATAGCAAGTTTGAAGCGGAACACTATGCAAGCCTAAAGCTTTTGGAGAGGGCAAAAGTGATCGCAAATCTCAAATTGCAACCGAGGTTTTTACTACAAGAGGGATTTACTTATCAAGGACACAAGGAACGGAAAATCGAGTATGTAGCAGATTTTCAGTATGAACAGGACGGAGAGATCATTGTTGAAGACTGTAAAAGTGATGCAACAAGGACGCAAGTCTATATGTTAAAGCGTAAATTGTTTCTGTATAAATACGGAAACAAAGTGAAGTTCAGAGAGGTGTTCAATGCGACCAATAAATCCTGACAATGTTGCCCCATGGTTTGATCCATGGAAGTTGAAAGGCACGTTCATGCTACAAGGGTATGAAAACTATGGAGCACCATTAGCTAAAGTCCTGGGAGTGAATACGGGTACTGTAAAAGCAAAGATCAGTCAATCAAGACTATCACATGAAGACACTATCAGAATCGCACGTTTTTTGAATCTGACACCGCAGGAATACTGTGATATATTCCTGAAGGGAGTTTTCGAAGCCGAGAATGACGATTAGAGCGTTTTTTTACAGACAAGTTGATACTTCTATAAGGCAAGAAAAAAGCGGGCAGAAATGCTCGCTTTTTCCCATATAACCTATTATGAAAAGTGCGTAAACACTAATCACCGTAATAAATCTTCATCAAGATTAGTTCTATGGGCAACCATATAGGCATTGTCAATAATACTACTATTCCTATCATATTAATATACCTTTTTCGTCTTTCTGTCAACAAATATTATATCGCAATCAAGTTCGTCCATGATCTCTTCTACTTCTGAAAATTTCATCGTGTTACGGTTCATTTTATTCGCCCAAGTCTGGTACAGATCACCGTGTATGTCGGCTAATTCTCGCTGTGTCATACCTTTATCTATAAGTATTTGTTTGATCTTATTCGCTATCTTCATATTTATTACTCCTTTTTAAGTAATTATATCATAATTGTCAAGTATGTGCAATATTATATGAATTTCTCGTTGATACATTTCCCATTTCTCCATGGAGTTGTTATTGCCAACTTCCAATCGAACAATGATGAAAATTCCTCGTCACAACCTCTGCTGTCTTCGTCAACTATATCATAATCGAAATAGTTGTCTTCACTAAAGTAGATCAGAGCATGTCTTTTGTCTTTCAGGCTGTCCTCGTCAAAGGGCATAGGTTGCCAATCCCAATAATAAACGATATATGTTTCATCAGGAGTTTCATATTTACGTTTTACATCAGGTTTATAGAAAAATCTTTTCTCAATATCTTCATCTTTATCCCAAATTGCAAGTGCGATCTGATACTCTGTCATATTACTCATCTCCTTTAATCCTCATTAAACATACGCAGTAGAAAAATCATCGCACCGTCCACATCGTCATTAAGATCGTGTTTACTGAAAAATAGATTTTCATCATCAGTAGCGATAGAAATACCACCGTCTACTTCCTCAATATGTCTTATTATTCTTTTAGCAATAACGTGTCTTTGAAAAGCTATAAAGTCATTCATCATTTAAATCATCTCCTATTCTGCCCATATACCGATATTCAGTATTGCATTGTCATATTCAATCCAAGCGATCTCGCTATTCAGCTTTTCATCTGAAATGACGCTATCACTTCCGATCACTCCCGTACATGATGTCACAATAAAATTGTCATGATCGTTCATTCTTTTCTCTGTGCTATGAATGTTTATCGCAGTATTATCTCTAAATTCGTCTATTAGTTCTTTCAATATCATACAGATCGCCACCTTATACTTCCTCAAAAATAGTTACACTTGCGGTTTTGATACCCTTGCTCTTCAGGAACGCTCGTACAGCGTCTTCTGCTGTTTCTCCTTTATACCAGGTTTTATCCATGTATTCAGTAGCAAGGTAATATCCTTTACCTAAAATCTCGTCATAATGTTCAATTGCTGTAATGTTCATCGTTGATCTCCTTTTAAATTTCTTCTCCGTTGATGTAAAAATGTGTGTCATAACCATTAATGTAATAATCGTTTTCAATACCCATGTTATCAAGTTTTGATTTTACCGTGGAAAACATCGCCAATATTAAACTGTTTGTTATATCCTCTAAAGAACCACATTCATAAAATGCTGTGTCAATCTCTTCATTAATATCATAAGATAGGTTATATCTATATATGATCTCGTTGACAATATCCTGTGCTCTTTGTATCTCTTCAGGATATATTCCATAATAGCAACAAGCGTCAACCATTACTGTTCATCTCCTTTCAAATTTCTTCATTAATCGCATATCTAAAACCATTAATTAAATAGTGTGTTGTGTAATATCTCATCGTTGATGTATCAAGTTTTCGTTCTTCAACAATGTCTACAACATTACCGTCAGTGTCAACAAAAAAGTTTTCAACAAATTGTGTACAGTTTTCCACATATTCTTTTGCTGTCATTGATCTCATCTCCTTAATCATCTGTGATGTTGAAAATGTTTGGTATTGTATGCTTTGCTAAATCAAAGTTGCCAGTAAATTCCCAATACTCCTGCACACATTCTCTTGCGTTCTCTCCCGTGATGTGTATTACATGTTGATCTCCAACTGCTCTCCCAGGGTCTTCAGGATCACGGTCAAAATATCCTATACTCAAAGTCATAAATCTCACCACCTTTAATATTCTTCTACCGATCTCCAATTGCCATAGTTATCGTGTTCTACCTGAATCTTATTACCGTACCAAGTGATATAGTAAAGTCCGTCCTGCTCGTAAATATTACGCTTTACATGCGTTTTACTGCCCGTCATGTAAATGTTTTCCTGATACTTAAATTCTTTCATATAGATCACTCCTTTCAGCTAACAACAAGTTTAATGTTGTGCTCTTTCAGGTTATTCACAAAAATCTCGATCTCATCTCCGTCTGTACGCATAATCGCACTTTTTATGTCGCCCTCATCATTACCGTCATTATGTTTGATACAGTAGTATTCAGCACCACCGTCTGTTTTGTGATAATAAAGTTTCATTGATCTCATCTCCTTTAAATCATTTCTTCATCAATAAATCTCTTTGCGTCTTCTACTGTATCGAAGACTACATCATCACCGCAGTAGAACACGGTATAGAATCCTGAATCGTCATAATCAATAGAATTATCTTTGTACCATATACTCTTACTAATATCTATCATTAATCTCATCTCCTTTACAGATAAAAATTGTCATATACAGTTTTGCCAATTGATCTCGTGCATTTTGATATATCATTTTGTGTTACAGTCCCGTAATAAATCTTGTCAAGAAAATGATCTTTCCGCTCGTCTGATATATCTTTAAATTCTCGAACAGTCATATAATTAGTTCCGTCATGATGTATTGCCTGAATCTTCAGATCGTTCCGTTCAACGTAAATCGTGTTATAGTCCTGCATGCAAGTGTCAATATCTGATAAATGATCTATCAGTTTATAGGCTTTGTGATGTCCGTCCCAAAGTCCTAAATCAGCAATAACGATCAAGTCATTTATTATGTGTTCATTGTCGATCTTATCAAGTATATCTTTCAGGTCTTCACACTCGTATTCAAGATCGTTTATAAATCGCTGATAAATATCATCGTCTGTTATATCTTCATCTTCAGGAAGATAGTCCATGAGTTCTTCTTTTATACTGTTTCTCTCGTCTTCCGTGAGTTCTGAATAATCATCTGTAAATAGTTTTTTCATAATAGGTTTCCTTTCTGCCCGTATAGTCAGGTAGCACATCTCTGATAAATTTATTTGTCTGTTCTCTTAATGTCGATATTGTAGTAAAAATTCGTGTCGAAGTAGTCCACCATACTATTTGAATCATCGTGGTTATAGGACAATATGATCTTGTTTAGTAAATCAAGTTTATCAAGTGTAGTTTTTGTAAAAGCTTTATAGTCCTGAATGTGATACTGGTTTAACTGAATATCTCCGATCTCTCGTTCATAGTCCCGTCTTGCGTTATATTCAAGTATTTTGTTCTGTGTTTCTCCGTCCATGTTCCAAAATTCTTCTGTGAAGAGATCAGAACCGTCAATATTAAATATCCATGCTCGGCAGTCCGTCAGATCGTTGATCGTGTAATTCTTCAGGTATTCATCAAAAGAGATGTAGTCATCTTTTGTAGTCTTTACCGTGAATGTAAAGTCATCTGTATATGTTGCTTTTCCTGCTCGAACAGTTACACCTTTGATCCCGTATGTTTTAAATTCCTGTCTGAACAGTTTAGCAAGGTCAGAACCGTAAACAGCTTTGCAATTGTTACCGATCCACTCAACCGCTCCCATATATCCTGGTTTTGTTTCTCCACTGATACGATCTGTAATATCCCCGTTGACAAGTGTCTGAGCGATCTCAAGTCTTTCAGGTGTATTTTTTGCGTACCATAGTTTTTTCTTTGAGTGCCACTTGAACCCGTTTGCCTTGAGTGTTGTCAAAGTATCTTTGTCAGGTTTCTCTGTAAATGTGATCTCAATCCCGTTTTTCTCCGTGTTCTCCGTCAATGTTGCGTCCATAGTTTTCGCTCCTTTCATAATAGGTAATAAATAAATGTTAAATAGTTTTTACTGTAAATCGTGCTGTGTTACTTTCTTTCAGGTACATGTTATACAGATTGTCTTTTTTCAGTCTTGCCGTGTCGATCTGTTTTTTTGTGTATTCTATATACTTTACCGTATATCCTGATCCTGAAAAATCACTTGTTTCACGCTCTTTTAATGCGTCAATGATATAATCCTTTTCATGGTTAAATAAAGCTGTCAAATCGTCAATTTTAGCTTTTAAATCACCGCATTTTTTTACATGATCTTTTAATGTTTTGTCCGTCATGATCTCACCGCCTTTCAAAAAACTAAATCTTCATCGCCAGGAGAAAAGTCTTGATTGACTATACGATAAATAGGAGCATATAGTTGATAGGCTTTGTCTTCCTTGTACAAGTTCCCGTAATAGTCCATGATCTTTTTAATGTGATTATTAAACTGTTCCAAGTGGTTTAATATCCATGTATGATATTTATTGTCAAGTCTTTCATATTCTTTGACACTTGCGGTAGTCCATACGTTATATAATTCTAAAGCGTCAAAGTCTGATCTTGTCATAGCGTCAATTATGATATTGTCAAAAATCACATTGCGCTCGTATTTATAGCTGATCTTCTCTAAAGTATTTTGTATTGCGTCAAGTTTTTTGTAGTCTTCAGGTGTCGCACTTGTAGTGTCAAGACTGATCTTAAATACAGAATATTCAAGTGGTTTTACGTTGAAAAAGTAGTCTGATCTTCCGTGTATATGTTCATATACAAGTGGAGCAAATAAATCTTTGCTTTTCTCCTGTATTCCCTGATCTTTCAGGTATTTTTCAAAATTATTCATGATCCTGATCTCCTTTCTTAAATCTCATATGTATCAAATACCGCTTTAATAAAGCCGTTATATGTATGATTTGATCTGTTAAAACATTTTATAAGATCGCTTGATCCTATATAATTGTCAAAACTGTAACAGTAGTCTTTATATCGAACAATAATATATTTAAATCTGTTCGTGTTCCAATCAAAGTCCTGTTCGTTATTAAGTGCATAATCAACATCGAAAAAGTGAATATATGCGTCTTTATCGCAAGTGTCAAAGATAAATCTTTCAATGCTTGATTGATCTTGTAAAGCATTATTAAGTGCTTTAACCATAGTTTTTGTAACTTTTACTTTCATGATCTTGATCTCCTTTATTTTTCTTTTATATAGTTATATGTGACGGGATAAAGCTCTTTTGTAATGGCTTTAAATAATGTTGTTATATGTTCATCATTACAATTGTATTTATCGTATAGACTGCATATAATTTTAGGACTGATACAGTATTTAATATCGTTTACAATTCTTATACATAAATTGTTATAGTGTCCTGACTGTTCGGTCTTTTTTGAATATTCAAGTAAGTTATTATCATTGATCTTTAAATCTATAACTAATTGTTTCATATTGTTATATTCATTTTTCAATAACATTTTTTTCATCTCCTTTGATCTCTTGATCTTGTTTGCAAGTATAAGATACTACAATTTTAGTAATGTGTCAATAGGTATTTTACTATTTTTTTAATTATTTTTTATTACAATATTATTAATAAATAAATATGTTTTTAATGTTCGTATAACCATACTTGTAAAAACGTGTTAGCAAGTCCAAGGGGTATTATTATAGCCGTTATTATTAGTCCTGTAATTAATTGTTCTATTAACCATTTTTTCATAATATATCACGCTCCTGATCCCGTTTATAATCATGTTATAAATTAAATATTTGTCCCGTGTCATATCTCTGATCCTGATCTCTTGCTATTTTTAAAGCGGTATCAAAACTACACGCTTTAATATACAAGTCAGGCAAAAACACGTTGAAAAGTCCGCATGTTATTTTCCATATATAAATTTTATCCATGATCCTGATCTCCTCTAATAAACGGGGTATAAATGTTTAAAATTAGAATTACAATAGTATTCTTGAATATAAAAATCTTGTTTATCTTTAATGTAATTTTTAGCTTTTTCATATGATTTAAAGCCACATATAATACCAAAATTAATGTTATAAATTAGATATATGGTTTTATAATCATCTTGTAATTGATCCATAGTATTAATTAAATTGTTAGCTTGCTTTAAATAGATGTTTATACACTCCTGATTTTTCATGTTATACGCTCCTATGATCCTGATCCTATGATCCTGAAAAATTAAACATATATACCCCGTAAAATAACGGGGTATATACTTATTAAATTGTTAGAATATTCCATGTTCTTTTAATTCTTTTACAGTCCACTTGTTCGTGTCAGAACAGTAGCCATAATTCCATAAAAAGCAGTCTGATCCTTCATATTTTTCGATCTTATAGCCGTGTTTGTTCAAAATATTTTCAAGTTGTGACTGCAATTTGCTTGTAGTTCTTGAATACTTTTTTACGTTCAATTTTGCCGTGTTACCTTCAATCGTGCAAATTGTGGTTGAATAACTAACAAATACCCCGTCAATATAATAATTTTGTCTGTTAACGTGTTTGCCGTCATGCTCTTTTACATACTGATCCAAAAAATCATAAATACTCATTTTATACGCTCCTTTGATCTTAATAGGTTATAATTTTTATATATAACGGGGTAAAATATACCCCGTTATTTTAGAATAAATTATTATTTTTTAACTGTTCAGTGACTTTATCACGAACAATTTTTTTGTCGCTTGCACTTAATACAGTATTGCAATAAATTTTTGCAATAACTAATTCAAGTGCCGTTATAGGATCATGATCTTTTAAAAGATTTTTGTAAAAATCAATATAATGATTTACAAATAATTTATAATCAATAGCCATGTTTAACGCTCCTTTGATCTTGAAAAAATAACGGGGTAAAATGATCTTTACCCCGTTAAAAGCTTTTAACAAAATTCTGATATTGTGTTAGCCGTTTCTTTAATAATTGACTCCTGATTTAATACCGTTTTTAAAGTGTCAATAATTGCTTTTATTGACTGTTCAGGTGTATTAATCAATTCAATCTTTAAAGTGTTTTCTGTAATAATTGTACCGTTATCATGTTTATATATACCAGTCGCATTATATATTGTTCCTCCATCAGCAAGGTCCATGATAATATTTGTTACAATTTTACAAGCCTCCAAAGTGTCGATCAGTTGGACTTTTTTATCTTTATCATTAAGTCCAACATATAAAGTCGTTTTTGTGATGTTCATAGTTTTACGCTCCTTTACTTTTAATAGGTTATATGTTTAATTGTCAACGAACATGTAAACAATTGATATTGTTTACATATAAACATTACTACAATATCAGTAATATGTCAATAGATATTTTACTATTTTTTTAATTAATTATTCTTACAATTATATTATATATAAACTAATTTTTATGGAGTATGTAACATTTTAGCAAAGTTAACAATAATCAAAAAAAGCCGTAAAACGTCAACCGTGTTTTATTAAGTGTTTGCAATAGGTCAGGGGATCGCTTGCGCTTTAACAGTTTATTTTTACTATTGCCATATAATATATCAAAAACATGATAAAATCGCTGTATGGCTTTTAAAAGTGCCTTTAAAGCGATATTGTAATATATACCGCTTGCGTGGATCAGGGGTAAAAAGATAATAGGTAAAAAACTATTATGTTCATATAAAGCAATAGGAGATCATGATTATAATATAATATTTGTTATTATGTAATGTAATATTCAATATTAGATTTAAAATGTTTTGGATCAGGTACATTTTTATTTTTACAGTTTTTTACAGTCGTGAATGTAAACCACAATTACAAAATAGGTTTACAATTAAAATGTTTTTGTTTTGATACATTTTAGGATCATGTAAAAATGTACTGGATCAGATACAATCTATAAACATACAAGATCATGTATATATATAACAAACTATTCCCAAAATAACTATTTTAGGTATAGTTATATTAATAAAAACGTGCATTTTTCAACGTGTACAGACTATACATTTATTAATTGCAATGGATCAGGATCATGGATCATGAACATCTGTTCGCAAGGGGTATCAAATCGCAAACGCATGTTCGCATAGATCGTATAAAGACATCACATAGACAATTTCCCAAATTTGAAAAACGAGGTAGTAGAGAAGCGTTGTGTCGCAGAAAACCAAAGATCAGAAAGCCATATACAGATATATATGGTACATATAAAGAGAACGGAGACAATGACACCCGAAACGGGGGAATTTAGTGACATTTGATGTGGGCGAGAAGGGCGAAAACAGCCGATTTCAGCGACTTTTAGGGGTATAACGGTACAGCGGTAGGGGGTAGAGTCTTTACCTGAGGATTTGCGACTTCTTCTGAAAAAATCCGAAAAAATTTTTTCCAAGTTTTGAAAATCGACCTAATGAATGAATATACACTGGTTTAGAGGTGTTTTTGGGTCTCAGCTCGGGGATTTTTGAGACTTGACTGTATAAACATACATAACAATGAAAAAATATACATAAAAAAGTATAGCAAAAGAGACCCCCGAAGGAGTCTCTCATGCCGAAAGGATTGCATATACATAAAACACAAGATGCCAGGAAGGCACTTCTATTGTGAGTCAGTCTTTTTTGTCTGTCAATAGCTTATCGCACATAGCAGCTACCTGAATACACTCGCATGCACATTGGATAGCATACCCTTTGAGTTTCTTCATATCGTCAGTGATAGGGCGGTCATTCTTTACTTCTTCCCAAATATCGGTCATTCGCCACTTCATTTTCTGTAGTTCGTCCTCTGACTCTTCTACTTCTTCCAAAGTCACGCTGTAAGCTTCGTGGTCTGAGTGAAAATACTGATGTTCTCTGATAGCGTATTCTCTTTCGTTTATAACGAGGTTAGTTACACCTACGCTGATCTCATCTCTTATCATTTTACTTTCCTTTTCTGCTTGTTATACTCGGCAAACCGTCTTTTCTCCAAATCATTCATCTGAATCTCGTGAAGCTGAGTCTCAAATATGTGTTTGTTCCATTCGTACCTGTCTTTGTGGAACTGTATGTATTTTTCGCACTTGCTGTGGCATCCGACCTTTCGATCAGTGCAGCCATAGCATGGAGCTTTAGGTTCTTTCATATCTTCTATGAAAAACCGCCTTATTAGGGCGGTCTTTCGTGGGGTAATTTTATTGGGATTAGAGATTAGCCACCCTATGTGGCTTGGTGGGGATTACTGGAATCGAACCAATACACTCGGAGTCAAATTCCGATGCACTGCCATTATGCTAAATCCCTGTAATGGCACAGCACAAAGATAAGAAAAGCTGTGCCAAGTCGGAAAACTAAAATAGAAAATGAGGCTTTTACCATTGGAGGTTTTCCACAATATAATTGTAACACAGCAGTTATAAATGTCAACAAAAAAGACATGTTCAATGAAGCCGTATCCGCATTGAAATCATGCCTTTTTTGAAGAATGAAATGCCCTTTAACAAGGTAATTATATTGTAGCACAGCAAAAAACGGTTATCAAGCGGAAAAAGGTACTTATATTAACAGAAATATGTACCTATACCATCTTCCAATATATGGAAATTTGCATAAAAATGGTATTTGGGAGAGTAAAAGATGGCTGAATACAAGTTAGATGTAGATAAGTGGGTCAAAAAGTACCGACTTAAACTCGTATGGGCATGGAGAAACGGTTTTGGAGACCAAGACACTGCTGAAAGGCTCGGAATCTCCATCGAAGAGTACAATTACTACCTTTCAAAAGACGAAAGACTCAAGGAAATACGAGATAAGTATGTAGATGAGCTTTTAAGGATAGCGAGAGACAATGTTGCGGATGCGATTCGTGACCCTGAACACAAAGATCACTTGAAAGCTTCTGAATGGTACTTGGAACATAGAGACCCCGAGTTCGGTGCAAAGCGTAAGTATGAGGAAATACAGGACGTAGACACCGTAGAAGAGCGAAGAAAGAAGAATCAGGAGTCCATGGAGAAGTTTATGACCAAATTCAAGGCTACTTCTGATATGTTCGATGGCAACAGATAAGACACAGCTTGTTCAGCTAATGTCTCTCCGCAGAAAAAATCTGCCTGATTGGATGGGGCAAGGCAAGATTCCTCACCATTACAAGAGAATAACCGTAAGTCCTGAAGAAATGATGGAACTTGCGGTTCTTGGGCAGATGGAAATAAACACCTACTACGGAGATATGCTTTATTTCTCGCAGGCAGTCATCGCAGGAGCGATTCTCTGTGGGAAATACCACAAAATAGCGATCATAACACCGTCTCAGTACGGAAAATCGTGGCTTTTAGGACGGATAGCGGTCATAAAGGCAGAACGTGGCGATACAGAGTATGTAGCAGGTGGAAGGAAGAACACAACAGAGATAATCATGCGTCATATGCTGAACGCTCTGCAACAACTTCCTGATGAGATACAGAAAAAGCTTATTGAGTCTGATTCGCAGATAAAAAAGCTTGCAAAGTCGCTATCGAAGACAAGAATTGGCTTTCAAGACGGTGGTTCTGTAGAAGGAATCACCCTTGGAGATACATTCAACGATATAGCAGGCAATAACGCAGTAGGACGTGGTGGAGATTACATCGTAGACGAAGCAGCACTTGTGTCTGAGGACACGCTTGCCGAGTTGGGACGTATAGACTTCGCAAAACTACATGGTGAAAAATGCCAACTCGTCATGATAAGTAATCCTCATAGACCAGGAGTCTTTTATGACGAGATAACACAAGATGAAGTCCCTGACGGTACGTTCATTTTGTGGATGGACGCACTTACAGCAGTAGAAGAAGAGCGTTTTACTGAGGAATCCGTACTGAATGGAGAGTTTACAAGGAACAAATCAACGCTGAGACGGTATCTTCTTTGTGAACTCGATGTTTCGGGTGAATCAATGTTTGAGACACCCGAGGTGTATTGGGAAAAGCCTGATGAATCATTGGTGGTGTATCGGTTCTTAGGAGTCGATGCAGCCTATAAGGGCAAGGATAACCTCTGTGTGTGTCTTTTGTCTATCACTCAGGATGGCAAGGTACATGCAGAGGAAATCGAAGTCCTTGATAAGTCGAACTGGATAGATGGGGTTACTAATAGGCAGATCATAAAAGAGATCGCAAGAATCTCAAGGGCAGCACATTGTCAGCTTGTATGTGTAGACCAAGGTTGGGGTGTATGGCTCATTCAAGGTCTGATGGATGCAGGAATACCTACAAAGGGGATTGGATTCCAGTGGAAACCGACTCCCGAGAGGGTAAAAGCCAATAACTACGCTGCTACAAATGCTCAGAATATGAGGGCAGAGATGCATCTTGACTTGCAAAACCTCATCGAAAATCATCAGTTCGATATTCATGTAGATGCCTACGAAAAAATCAAAGACGCATTACCATTCGTGCTCTGTGACAGGAAAGCGAATGGAAAGATACAAGTAAGACCAAAGATTGAGATACGAAAGAGCATAGGCAGGTCGCCTGATGAGTTAGATTCGCTGCTCCTTGCGGTACATGCCATGATAGTGTTCTTCGGGGAAGAATTGATATTTACGGATGAGTAAGAAAAGAAAAAGAAAACAGGAAACTCCTGTAGTTGTGCATGAATCCATAGACGATATGTCGCAGGAAATCCTGTCCGACATGCTCAGTTGTGGTCAATGTGCTGACGCAGGAGATTTCAAAATACCTAAAAAAACAGGACTTGCTCAAGTCGAGCATCTAATCAAGGTGCTCCCTGGAATCGGCTATATAGAAAATCTGCTCGTGGATTATCTTTTTTCTAATGGTCTGACAACAGGGAACATCATTCAAGATCAGAAGCTTAACGATTTCCTCTTCTCGGTAAACAGAAGGGGAGATACCAACTTAGCGGTGCTCAGGGATGCCATAGGAAACTCCACCGTATATGGAGAGCAAGGTCTTAGATGGTATGATGGAAACCTTTACAGAGTAAGCTGTGGCAAATATGGTGCTCTTACTGATATAGATGAGGGCATTGAATATCCTGTGACGTGGTTTGCATCGGCAAAGGATGAGTACATCGGAGAGAGTGATTTCAAAGTTCCCGAAGATGTTTACACAATCGAAGAGCTGTTTGACAGAATGAGAGAACAAGACCTTATCCTGCTTGACAACTCAGACTTTGTAAACATAAGGAACAATACCGAGAATCTTCACGGTGAATCGCCATTATTGAGCGATGAGCTGAGGGTCAAATTGCTCGAAGCGGTCTATTCAAGGCTGAATTATGACATCGAGTATGACGGTCCTGGAAGATTGATTCTGAGACCAAAAGACGGTTATGCAACAGGTGAGATCAACGAGATTGATACTACTAACCTTGTGAACCAGTCTATGAAGGCAGGCACAAAGAGACTTGAGAGAGCCAAGAAAGAAGTAGCAAGAGTCGGCAAGGAGATAAGAGACAGTAAGTCTGATGACGTAATTCTCTTATCTAATGCTTTTTCAGATAATATCACCCATCTTGAGAGGGTAACAAAGGCAACTCAGTTCTTCGATTGGTTAGAGAACGAGGGAGCAATCATAGCACAGGCAATGGGTCTTCCACCGTCACTGCTTGAAATGGGCAAGGTAAGTGGAAACGTCTCCATGCAGAGAATCCTTGATAATGCTATGGAAAATGCCATTGTACCGCTTAGGCAGAAGTTTGCAGCACAGATTTCACCTTTGCTCTCAAGCAAGTTGGGAATCGACAAGGTTTATTTCGGAGAATACCATCCTGCAAGTGCTCCAAGCAAGGAAACGGTAAGAGGTCAGGTAGTAGAACAGATGACAATGCTCAATGCCATCGACATGCCTGAAACAAGACAATTGGTTAAAGACTTCGCAGCAATGCTTTCGTATGACATTCATAACAGCGATGGCACTCTTGTGAAGTTGAGCATCGGCAATTTGGTCGATGATAAGGAATATAAGGAGAAAAGTGATTATGAGCAGAATAACAGACGCTTTAGACAAAGCGAGAGAAGTCAAACCAGTAGCCATTAAGGATGGCACTAAGATCGTAGACGCAAAAGACGCAAGTGCAGCGGTACAAGGAGAACTCCTTGACCCGACACCTGATATTGGTCAGAGAACTATGAATCCTGACGGAACTATCGCAAGGTCGAGGGTAGTTGTATCACAGGTAAGCCTTAATTATCTGTATGACAACAGATACAAGTATCAGGGAACAAAAGGACCTGGATTCAATGAGATTTGGGTAGTACCTGCTATTGACCCTAAAGGATTCAGAGCAGTGGTATCAGGCATGGAAGACAAAGACATTCCTGTGTACAGAATCACAAAAGACAAGGACACTCTTGAGTTCACGCTCGCAGGCAAGACAACGGTTGATTATCAGAAGTTCCATTCTGATTTCACAAATAAACTGAGTAGGGAATCAATGGAGAAAATCCTGCCACTCCTTGCTCTTGAGAACGATGATGTCTCTAATGATGACATCGAAGAATTTTTCAAATAGGGGGAATTAAAAATGGCAAAGAAGCCACTCATAACAACTACAGTAACGGTTCATGACGTACAGGGAACAATCGTGTTTGCAGACGCTATTACGAATGGTGTCACAGTTCGCTATGGTTCAATCGCAAGACAGCAAATTCTTAACGGAGAAACAATCGACTCGGTTGGAACATGGAGCGGTGTAACTGGTGCTATCGTTATCCCATATCATGCAATCATCAAAGCTGACGTTACAGAAAGCGAAGGCACATTCACTAAGCCAGATGATGCTTTCTGCAAAGCTGAATAAGGGGTGATGCATCATGACATTTACAGGGGTATTGCTTTTCCTGCATGATTCCGAACCAATTACTATCAATGACACTTTTGATGCTGATAACAGATTCATTAACATCGGTGCTCAAGCAGCATCGGCTATAGCAAGGAGAGAGGCGATTCACTATGTTACCGCAGAAGGTACAGAAAGAATCATACCATTCCATGCTATCGTTGGGGTTAATGTTGAGAAGAACGAGGATGTGTTCGAAAAGCCTGAGGATGATTTCTGCAAGGCTATGGAATGTCCTACAACACCTATGTGTGACGAAGAAACATCAGAAGACGAGGGAGAAGACGAGGGAGAAGGTCAGTAAACCTAAAAAGTGAAAGCAGGTTAATTATGGCAGACAAATTCGGAAGTTTTTGGGAAATGCTTGCTCACCTCAGACATAAAGATGTAGAGGTTCAGCATAAAGCAGTAAAGGCAGAGGAAGTCAAGCCTAAGAAGAAAAAGACTTCAAAGAAGAAAGAGGACAAGTAATGGAATATTACAAATTAATAGATGTTATGACTACACCTGTTAATGCGTCCGTACTCACAAAAAGAAAAGGTGGGGGAACAGTCTATGGTCGAGTAAGGTTAGAGCCAGGAATGGCTTATGAGATGCCTTTGAATGACCCTGACTTTAGGAAAACGATAATGGCAGTAAAGGCAGAAGCCGAGATGGGATTTCAGCAGATTCTTGATAAAGAAGGAGTCGAATATGAAATCATCAGACCATCCTGCCATTGTCGCAAGCCTTTTCTGAAATTCAAATGTGTAGAGGTGTTTGAGGGTGAATCTAATTAAGGAGAGAGACGCAAGAACCAAGAAGCGTCAGAGAGCAAAAAGAAAGCTCGACAAAGACATCACTCTCGCACTTTCGCCAGTAGATACAGACAAGAGATGTATGCTTGCACTCAATAAGTCCGAGGGCAAGGTAAGGCTGTTAGACGAGGGTGCAATAGTGACGGCAGACGGTGGTCTTGATCTTTATATCAAGAAGAACACCATCAAGAAGTATGTAACTGGCAATAACAAGAAGCTTACTCCGAGATACTTGTACGGAGATATGGCTGATGATTACTTTGAAAGTCCTGACGAGCCGATGAATCTTGATGATAAGTATGAAGGCACGATTAATATAGGGCATCAGAGATTTGCCACATTCCCATTCATCGTAGGCAAGTGGAAACAGGAAGACCTGTCTATTGCCAAGAATGAGGATGGAAGAAAAGGTCTCGATGTAGACCTGAAACTAAACGAAGCACATCCGCTTGTGCAAGCACTCAGAGTACAAGATATTCCTGTAGGAGTGAGTGTAGAAATGTATTTGCACGTTGATGATAAAGCCACCGAGGAAGAAACGCAAAGAAGACATGAGTTCACACCTATCGTAGATGAAATCTTCATTGCTGATTTCGCCATCGTTGGTGAATGTGGAAACGTAGGAAGCAGCGGAAGTGTAGATTTACAGGGGGTCAAAATGGAAGATTCAGTTAAAGACATCGAAGAAGTAGCAGATGAGGAATCAGAGCTTGAAGAAGTTGCTGAGGAAAACGAAATGCCTACAGAAGATGTTAAAGATACCGAGGATGTAGAAGAGGTCGAAGAGCCTGAATCCGAGGAAGAGGATGAAGAGGAAGAAGAGCCTGCTGAGGACGAAAGCATTGATGAAGAAATCAGTGATGAAGTCGAGGAAGACGAGGAAGCTGAGGACGAGGAAGATGCTTTGGCAGTTGCAGAAGAAACTATCAATTCTCTGAAATCCGAAATTGAAAAGCTAAAGTCACAGGTTGAAGCTCTGAAAAAGAGTAACAACAAGAAGGACAAGAAGATCAAGGAGAACGCTGAGAAGAACGAAGCATTTGTAAACAAATTCAAAGGACTCAGCGTGAATCTTGGGTTGACAAAAGAGATTAAGGAAAAGAAAGAAGTCTCCACAAAGCTTTATGCAACAGGAGACGGAATAGGGGAGTAACAAAATGGAATTAAACGTAAATCAGATAGCAGAAAACGTAAGTGCTGTTTCTGACAAAGAACTGGAATCCATTTCAGTAGACGGTAAAGAAGCAGCAAAAGAACTTGCCACAAACATTGGCAAAGTTGCACCTGATTGCCTTGGCGGTCAGGGAGTTGCATCAGAAGTAATGACAAATTTCCCTGTAGTTAGAAGAGTGCTTGCAAACGCTACTTCCGCAGACATGAGAAGAAGAGCAGAAGCAAACCTTCTTACTGCATATAAAGGACAGGTTACAGTAGGTCAGGAAACAGTTGACAAGTGGATGCTCAGAATCCCTGCAACGATCTATACAACCGAACCTGCTGACACATCAAACGAATGTTGTTGGACTCCGTTTGACTTCGACAAATGTGCATCAGAAGTTCCTCTCAATCTTCTCTGCCTGAAGAGTTGTGAAAACATCGAAGATGTTATCATGTCAGGCATCGTAAGATTTGGTGCTAACGATGCAGTACCAGGAGTCGCAAGAGCAGGAGAATCACTTGCATCTGTAAAAGACAGAGTTGCAAGAATGTCAATGGTATTCTTCTCCGCAAGAAACTTCATGTATGGTATCGACAACACATACACAGCAACACTCAAGCCATTCCATGGCATGCTTTCAGTATTTGAGAACCCTGCTGTTCCACACATCAACGGAACTAACATTCTTGCAGCATTTGAACAGCTTGCTTGCAGACTTGCTATCGTTGGTGGCAGACAGTGGTTCGCACTGAATCCTATCGTTTACTCTGCTCTTGAAGCAGCAATTTATCCTGATGAGAGAGGCAACTATCCTGCTCATTGGTCAAAAGTAAACGGAAGACTGAGATTCATGAACAGAGAGTTCGTAGAGGACAAGAACATGCTCGTAGATGTTGAGAACGGTACAGGCGAGATTTGGATGATTGATGATGACACAATGGGTGGATTCATGGCAACAGACCTCAACCCGACAGAAGCATTTACAAGACATTCGGGTTCAGACTATGGAGTAACAGCTCAGGCTTGCGGTTCAGAGTGCATGTTCCTCTACAACATGGGAGCTGCTTTCGCAAAAGACGCAAACAAGATCGCAGTTATCACTGATGTACCAGTACAGGCAGGATGCGTAGATGTAATCTCAGACCTTGCTTCACTGGTTTATCCTGAAACACTTATTCCGAGGGCATAATGACTATCTATGAACAGTTAAGTGAATATTGTGATTGTATCAAATCGGTCAAGAAGTCTGATATAGACGAACTCATCTCTTTGATAAGCGTTTATACATGTTGGACTCAGAAACCATGCGACACACTTCTGTCAGGTGAACGCACAGAAGTCATCGACATTCCTGATTGCGTATGTGATTGTGATGTCTTTACTTTTGACCCGTTTTACGTTCCCTTTGATGTCGATTCATTTGAGTTCACATTAGTCGCTCAAACTGGCATAGAAGAGGAATTAACACCTATAACGGAATTTTCATACAGCGAGATAGACAAGGATTTCAAAATATCCTTGCCTATCCCTAACTGTAGGTGTAAGGGTCGCAGTTGCGGTTGTCCGACAAAGTACAAACTGCTCGTAACTTATGTAGCAGGCTATAAAGAACTTCCTGAGTGCTTGCTTCCAATTATGTGCGAAGCATTACAGTACATCATCGAGAAAAACAAGTGCGATTGTGATTCATGTCCAACATGCGACAAGAAGTATGAGGACGATCAGACGGAAGTAGTTATCGCAAATGCAGCGAAACTAACAGACCGTTTACATTATTGGTTAAGCACCATGCTTACAGAGCAATATAAGAGAGCGTTATCGCAGATTTCACTTTGTGAGAGAAATGGCGAGCTATGGGGGTTCAGAGTATGAAGATCAGATTCAACGGAATGTTCAGAATAGTAAAGAAAGGCTGTGTGCCTTGTGGACATAGAGTTACAAGTGGCAGAGCGTTTCTTTCAACATGGTCTCCTATACTCCCAAGCGGAGCTATCCACACATTCCATGTAGGGGATGAATACGAAGTGAATGATACTGACGGTAACTTTCTTCTTTCTTATTCGCAAATAGATAAAGACGGAATCAAGCAAGACGCTTTTACGAGGATAGACTAATGGCAATTCATTTAGTCAAGGGTGTCGAATGGATGATAGACAAAGGAGCAGGTCAGTTCATGCAAGAGGTTGTGGCTACTGCTCGTGGTTTCGCACCAGTTGATACAGGCAATTTATCAGGGTCTATCTCTGGCACTAAAGTTGGAGTTGGCACATATTCCGTCAGCACTAACGCTGTAGGGAGAAACGGATTTGCTTATCCTGCTCGTATTGAGTTTGGGCAGGGGGTAACTGCTACTCATAAAAAAGCACTTCACTTTGTTGCACATGGCAATAAGGTTGTTACAAAGAGTGCAGGTCCTTCAGCACAAAGCCACTTCATTAGAAACACTATTAGTAAGTATGGTGGCACATATACAGGCAAATAGGGGGATATAAAATGGCTGATAAGAAGAAAAAGGTCGAAACCGAGAAGGTTGAAACCGAAAAGGTAGAGACTGAAAAGGTTGAAGCCAAAAAAGAAACCCCGAAGAAAGTAGACGTAAATGCTTTCATAGCAAGGAAACTCAAAGTCATAAACGAACTTGAGAGTGAAGCTACAAAGCAGTTCCTTGCTCAGAGGGTCTTAAACAACAAAAGGGGGAAATAATAAATGCGTTGTGATTTCGAT
>AUXO016529821.1_pt1 | contig 21926 bp, 20 predicted proteins | sample 768731 | NCBI WGS metagenome assembly AUXO01 (sample SAMN02715735, study PRJNA202380) | gut metagenome | biome: sheep rumen | host: Ovis aries | place: New Zealand: Palmerston North
CAATAATTAAATTTAACATAATTTAATAAAAATTGAATTTCTTCAATATATCCTACATAATTTTCATTAGATATGTTATATTCATTTTTATATGTTTCATTTTCTTTTTGACAATCAATCAATTCTGTATTTAAATAAGCTATGATTTTATTAATATCAAAACTATCTAAATCTTTTAAAAAATCATTAAAATTACTATTAGCAGTTACTCTTCCTCCAAAATAATCTATATCATAATCATTATCACACAAATCACACATTAACTGCCAATGATTATATTCTACTTTATTTAAAGTTGATATTTGTTCTAAAGTTCTATACGTTTCCATCTGTTAAACTACTATAATTAACTACAAATTGAAACAACATGTATAATAAATTTGGTAATAATATTAAACAATATTCTTCATGAAATACAAATGTATTATTAATGCATATACATCCAACTATTATCATAAATAGAAATAGTTCAATTAATGTTATTAAACTTCCAAATGTTAACCAAAATTTGCCATGATTATCCATATTATTTATAATTTAAATTTATACTTTCCACCATTCATTAATATCTAATTTACTTTTTCTCCAAGGTTCTGTTGGTCCATTATAATTTCCATAATGTGCATCTAAACAATGGTCACATAATATAGGCCAAGCAGTTTTTTGAAACTCATATATATCTTCAATAGTTAAATCATCATTATTGAGGTCTATATAAGAACCTTCAACATTTTTAATATTTATTTTATCTGGAAATGCATTTTTTAAATAATGAAAATATGCAGCATAATGACAAATATATAGTTTACCATTTACTAACTGATTACACCTAATTCTCTTATAGCAATTTTTAATTTCCTCTGGAGTAACTTCATCATTTCTTGTAGTTAACTCATTTACTGTCATTCCATATTGAGTAGGAAATTCCCAAATACTTACATTATTAGGAATAACTTTAGCGATTTTTTCATAGTCTTCATATGGATTATCTTTATATGGATAAACTGTAACTACAAAATCAATATTATTTTTTTCTATTGCATCTTTCCATTGTAATATTTTATTTGAAGTAGTACCATTAGATGTTATACTTATATGATTATTAGGAAAAAACTGACGTGCAATATAACATATATCTGATAGCTTTGGGTGTAATGTTGGTTCTCCTCCAAGAAGACCTAATGTATCTAAATCATTTTTAAATTTAGATAATAAACTTAAATCAGCGGTAATTTGCTCTAATGACTTATGCTTAGTATCTTTTGGAACTAATGGACAAAAGTGATTACAATGAGCACAATTCAAATTGCAAACATCAGTTAAATGATAATCAACATTAATTAGCATAAATTACTTTATATATTTTTTTAAATAGTTTTTAGTAGATTGAATAAAACCGCAATTACTAGATGTACACCATTGAATATATTTTTGGTCAATCAATGCTACGGTTTCAACTGATATTCCACGATACTTACCAATATTAAAGCAAGGTTTAATTTCATTATTAAATATCATATCAATAATGACATTATCTTCTCCATACATTTTCTCTGGATTATATTGCTGATGTTTTTGTTGAGCTGCAAATATTGACAATGTTGCTTTAACATCAGATAATGCATCATGAGCAGTTAATCCAGATTCTTCCATTGATTTTCCTTTGTATCGTTTATAAGTATCTTCAAGCTTATTTCCATTACGACGTTTCTCTTCTAAGAATGCGTCATAACAATTTTTACTCATAAAATCAATATCATATCCATACTTATTTAATTCAGTCTTTAAAAATGGAATATCAAATGAATTACCATTATATGTCAATATATTATCTGCACCTTCAAAAAATGATATGATTGTAGGTGCAAAATCTTTAATAGTTGGCTTATCTTTTAGTATTTCTGGAATAATATGATGTTTATAATAAGCACCTAAACTAATAGTATAATTACCAATAGGCTGAATTAATTGAGATATTGAATTTAAAATTTTCCAACCATCAGTATCTATTTGTATTCCTGCAAACCAAATAATTGAATCTTTTTCTTTGTCTAAACCTGTTGTTTCTAAATCAAATACTGTTATAATCATACTTCCAAATATTTATGTATAAAAATTTCTTATTAAATATAGAATTAAATTAAATTTTATATTAAAATATAATGTTAAATTTTATTAAAATCATTGTAAATCTAAGAACTATTTTATTTTTAATTATAAATACATAATTAATATAGTAATTTAAAGTTTAATAAAATATGAGAAAGACAAATTTATTTTATATAACTGGAAACGACTCAAATTTTTTAACATTTAGTAATTATGGGGAATATTTAACTGGTGTTCATTTAAGTACTGATCATAAGATATTTCCTTCTAAATTTCTATGTTTTGACTTACCATTTGATAGTGAACATACATTAACAGAATTTAAAAAATTTTTAATGTGCTATTATGAAAATAAATTAGCAGTATTAAGAGACTATATTGAGAAAAATGATGAAAATAATGAAAACCATATTTTATCATTATCATATTTATTAGAATCTATTTTATCATTTTTTAACTTACAAGAAATTAATTTAGTTTATTATGGAGATATAGTTGAACAAGACTATAATGGAACCTATTCTGATTCTATTTGTATTGTAGATGTTGCTCACTGGATATCAGGAAAAATTCAATCTACAGAATCAAGTGTATCTAGTAAAATAACTGCAGAAAATAATAAACTATATAATTGGGATGATGATGAATATCGTAGTCTTTTAACAGATTATTATCCTATATATGATAAATTTGTAGATAATGAATATAATTATGATTTAAATAACTATATCAATGATATTTCATTATCTCATCATGTTTCAACAGATGCTATAGACAAACTACAATTCAATTGTATTATACCATTATTTGATGTATTGAATATTAATGTTAAAACAAACATAAATAATACTAATGATAATACTACTGAATTAATTGTATCTGAACAAATGCCAGATATATATCAAAATATTCCTTATGGTATTTGGTTCTATCCAACTACAGATGATGGTATTGACTCACATATTATATTAGAAAAACGAGATAATTATAATCAATCATGGTCATTATTGTTATCATCTAAATTTTCTCCTTATCCTTATGGTATTAAAATTACAGATGATGTGCAAAAACCAATTGAACAATATACATATGCTGAATTATTAGCTGAATTAAGTGCATTATTACAAAAGTATAATGATATTAGTGATAATTATAATAAACTAGTACTTAAATACCATAATCTTGAAAATTTAATTAATTCATTAGAAAAAATAAATATTGATGAATTATCATTAATCTATGAAAATAAACTAAAAGTATATACTAATAATATTCAATCAAAGATAGATATAATCAATGAAAGATTATCTGACTTAAAATGGAAAAATATACGTGAAGAATCTAATTAATAATGGAAACTACTAAAAACAATATAAATATTAATAATTCACTTAAAGATTATTATATTCAACTAAAAAAATTACATGAAAAAACTTTACGAATTATGGATGGAATCCAACAAGCATTCCAATCATATAATTCTGAAGTAAAAATTCAATTATTAGATGAAAATGATAATCCATATGATATACATATTCCATCATTTTTATACTTAGAAAATAAGTTAGAAGAAATGGAAACATCTTTTAATTATTTAGTTGATGTAGTTAAAGATGGAGAAACTTGGTTTTCAAAGAATAATGAAATGTATAAATTAAAAGTTATACAATCAAATGTATTACCGCCAATTCCTGAAATATCATATAATCCTGATAATCTAATTAATGTTGAACCAAACCATTTTTTTAAAGATTTAATTTTTCCAAAGACTTCTGTAAGATTAAATGTATCTGATTTAGCTTCTAATATCAATGAAGTATATATTAAAAAAATCGTTTTACAAAATAATGATTTAATACAAGATATTTTTTCAGATAACAGTTTAACTACATATAATGACTATAAAGAAAAACTATATCTTGCAGAAGAAAATATTGATTATATTGAATATAATACTAAAGTCAATGTACCAATAAATATATCAAAGTATGATTCTAAATTCAATATTTTAAATATTGCTGATGGATATCCTGTAGTTAATACTGATAGAAATTCAGAAAATTATAATTTATTACAATATAAGGTTACATTAGATACTTTATATTATTATAATATTTATGACCATTCAATTAGTTATAAATTAAAAGAAGGTGATTTATTAACCTTAACAGATAAATATGCAATATATAAAGTTACTGAAATTAATGAATTGACTTCTGATATTGATTACTCATCATCAGGTACAACACCTAATAATATTGAATATAATGTTATCTTAACAGAAATGAGTGGTCATGCTATATTAGAACCAACAAAATTCAATTCTAATATATTCATGACATTATATGGAGATGCAGTAAATACAAAAAATTCATATATAGATGTATTATTAGATGAAAACCAATATGTCATTTTATTTATAAGTGCAATTTATAATAATATACAAAGTAATTGGTCAAATGCATTAAGACTAAATATGAATGATATTAAAGTTCAAGATGGAAATACAAAGATTTCTTATATTGATTACTTTAATAAATATTGTACTAATATTGGTGATTTGATTACAAGTATTTCAAAAGTTACATATAATCAAATTGATGAGTATACTAATGAAGAACTTAAAGAATTGACAACAGGAAAAGTCATTCAAGGATTAGTTACACAAACATTATATAAAGATAATGCAGAAGTATTGACAATTACTCCGATCAATCTTCATTTAGTTGATGATGATTTATCTAATAACCTTGCTAATTTACATAAGCAAAAAATAGAATTAGCAAATAACTTATCAAATATTAATAGTAATATTGATAGTACATTCAATCAATTGACAAATACAGATTTCTCTCAAGATACTTCTGTTACTCAATTATATTTAAAAGATAAGTTAAATTCTTATTATGAAGAAAGACTATCTAACCAACAGCAATTAATATCTATTATCAATAATATCGACTTAATTAAAAATGATATTGTTGGGTATGATGATATTAAATTTAGAATTCGCGGTGTTACTAATTCTTCTGATATTGATGAAAATGGAGTAGAATCCGCAATTACTTCATATTTAAAAGAAACATATGGCGAACATTGTGAACTCATAGGATTAGAAGTAGAATATAAATATAAGAATATCCATAATAATTCAACAACAATTCAAAATAATTCTGATACAATATTTACTGATTGGATTCGTGTAAATAATATTGAAAAACAAAGATACCTTAAATTTGATAGACTAACTAATAAGTACTCTATTGAATTTGTCAATTATAATACTAATACAAATATTATTAAATGGAACCAAGTAGATATTCCTATTAAATCAGGTGAAGATGTTATTCTTAGAGTTAGATATAAATATAATATTGGACAACCATTTATTAATTTATATACTCCATGGTCAGATAATATAACTATTGCATATTCTGATACTATACTAGGTTCAAATATTGATATTACATCTATACTTCAAAAGAATGCAGTAGATTTAAATAAAGCTCAGTTTATTAATGAGTTAATAACTGGAGGATATCAAGAACATGTAGATAATAAAATTATAGATAATTCTCAAATCTATTATCATATGCCAGAAAATATCTATTCTGGATTTAATACAGCAGAAAATAAATTTATATCACTTAAAGATAAATTAATTGATATTGATAATGATATTAATGAATATAAAACTTATATCAATAATGAATTAAATAGTGAATATAAAGTATTCTTACAAGATGGTGATAATTTAATTGAACTAAATAAGAATATTGTAAACTTTATTGGATATACTCATCCATTGAATATTACTGATACCTTTATTAAGAAAACACTAAATCTTGTTATCAAGAATACTGGAACAACACCTATTAATTTATATTCAATATTCCCAGGTAATGTTGATATACCGCTTATCCATTCTAATATTGATTATTATATTAATAGTAAGCAAATAACTAATTATGAACGTGTACCATTATTATTAGAAAATATTGTTAATCCAACTGAATCAGTATTTGAACAAGTATTAGGACAATGGATTTATTTCAGATATGATAATCCATTTACAAAACAATATTTATATTGTAATAATACTACTCAAGAATATTCAGATAGTATGAATATTGCTAATAATACTCAATTATCCATTAACTATAATCTATATAAAGATTTTATTAAGACAGATGATAAACAATTATTATTAGCTAATAGAAATTATCTTAATTCTTTAAGTATGGCCCATAAATGTAAATGGTCAGTATTAGGAATTAATTTTTCACAACAGCAAGTAGATATTAATCAAGCTGATGAAGCAGAAATAAATTATTATACTGATGACCATATTAGTAAATTCATCTATAATAATATGATACTTAAATATGAGCATATGAAGTATATTAATAAAGGTCAAGAAGTATATTTTGATAATAATACATTAATCAATATGCTCTTTAAAGAAAATCCTAACTTATTGACAAATATAGGATTCAATAGTATTAATGATATTTATGGTATGTTTTTAATTCCTGAGCTTGAAACAAAGACACAAATATTATGTGATACTGATTCAAATTCTACAAAACTTCCGCAATCTAAAAAATTAAATATTGGAGAATCAATTTCTATACCTATCTTATTTGAGTATTTCCTTGATGTTACAAAAGTAAATAATATCTATAAGACATTATCATTTAGCTTACAAACATCATTGACAAAAGAAATTGATAACTATTTACTTAAAATACAAATCTCTAATAATATCAATGTAAATGATAATATTATTAATAAATATGTATCATTATTAGAACAAACTATCGAATAATATGATTTTATAATTCAATATGGAAACATTAAATAATAGTATATTTGGCATTCATCAAAAACCATTAAAATATGTATTAATCAATAATCGTAAAGCTCTTGAATTATTATCTAATACAGGTGCTTTATCCATTTATGATAATGATGATAACCAAGTAATTCCATCATCAATAGATAATATTTCATCATCAGTTATTTCTATACAAGGTGATAAATATAGAGAGTTATATGCAAGTAATCTCTTTATTGCTGCAGGATATGGTGCCAAGAGTAGAACTGAGCAATTAACTTTATCATATATTGCAAATAACTATAAAACTAATTATTTAACTCTAAATAATTCTATAACTAATACATATAATTATGCATATACTGGAATAACTACTTTAAATAATACAAAAGTTAATTGGATAAAGTCTGGCGATGTGCATACTAAGATTCTTTCTTCTGATAATACAAATAATACAATTAATTATACTTCTAAAAATCAAAATGATATATCATTAAATACATTTGACTTTTTTAATGATGGGTCTTTAATACCATTATATGAATTAAAAAATCATTTACAATTTAATGTTTTACAAGATTTAGTAATTTCTAATATTGATTTTAAAGCATATTTGAAAGATGACCCTGATGAAGAGAATTTTTATACTAATTATTCATATGTTCCTATTGATGCGCAAATTAGAAAGTTTGTTATTACTATAACTGGTAATACTAATGATAGTGGTGGTATTAAAGGATTAGCTATTAAATATAATCATGATAGTGAACAAGAACCAAATACACATAATAGAACTTCAGAGATTAATCAAAATAATGTAGATGATGGAAGTACTGTACCAGCATCTAATCATCAGAATTTTGTTATTCAAGTAACTCGTCAATATGATGATGGTCAAAATACAGTTTTACCATTTACTATTACAGGTGGAACTGATAGCACAGAATATAATAATGAAAATTACTTAATTAGTGATATCATTATAAAAGTTAAAGCAACAGATACATCTCAATATGATTCACAAATTGTAGATCAAAACCAATTAATCGATGACCATGATATTGTATATTCAAATAAAATATTTGTTTTATATGGATTACCATCAATAGTTTATTATGAAGGAAATACAAGTAATACACAAAATGAATCATTAAATCATAAAACACAATTATTATATTCTGATGATAAATCTCAATTATTAAAATCATTCAAATTATCATTTACAGAATTTGTAATTAATGAAAATAATAATACTTCTATAAATAAATTCTATATCTTACTTAAAAAGAAATTTGGTACTATTTTATCAATAAAATATTATGATTATATAACACATTCAGTATCAGATATATTATATTTATGTACATTAGAAGAAACTAATAATGAATATAAATATATATTTACATGTGATAATGAAGATAATGAAATAATGTCTAATTTACCATTTATTTCAAATAATAATGGACAATATTATTTCAATAAAGGTGTTATTAAAGTTGAATGTACAGAACATATAACAGAAAATAATTATATTGATAGATTAAACTCTAATGTATGGATATCTACTAATAATAATGATAATACATTAGATATATTACAAGAATTTTTACCATAGAAGAATTATTATTAAATATATAGATAGGTAATTTAAATATAATATATATGGAAAATTATTATAATACAATATCGACTGTTCGTAGAATCGCATTTATAGATAAACTAACACATTTACAAGCGGAAGAATTATCTAAGAAATATAAATATGCTGTATGTTTTGCTTCGTTAGAACCTGCACCGTCAATATGGTATCAAGGAAAAAGATATGGAGGTACTGTAATTGACACTGAACATGACCATATACAAATTGGTAGTTACTCAGTTTATTTGACTTTAGATACTGAAGGTAAATTAGGATTATCTAGTACAAAAATATATACAGAAGATTTATTATATTTTATTGGTCCTATTCGAGTATTATTACAATATATTGACCAAGATACAACAGAAATTCGATTAACAGATACTGATGTTAGTAATAGTCCATATTGGTTTAAAATCGACCAGTTTCCAATAAGGTTAACAAGTAATCAATCTGTTGGAGATAATGTTATTGTAATTCCTCAGTTTAATCCTGCAACAAATAAGTCAATAAAAATTTGTGCTCCAATTTATCAAGATGAACACACATTTAATGAACCTATTCCAGATACTACTATTATAGAGTATACTGATGATATTTATTCATCATCATTAAAAATAAATAATAGAAATTATAATATCTATCAATATGCTAATGAGAATTCTGTATTTAACAATTTAATTGCAGAAGTTAATAATGTATAAATATAAAAGTTATTATATATAATATGGCAGCAGTACAACAAGCACAATATATTAATATTAATGGAAAAGTAAGCAGACCAGAAGGTTCTTCAGATACTTTTGTAGCACATATTGATGATATTTCATTTGATGACCCAAATAATATTGCTAATGATATGGTTTTTTCTTTAGCAAAAGAAATATTACAAGCAGGAGAAGGAATAGTAATAGACTATCCTAATAATACTATACAAATTAAAAAATTGTAAATAAATATTATAATATTATATAAAATGGCAGAAGAAAAAAAATTATATATAGAAGGACGATTACATAGACCTACTGGACAAGACCGTTATGTTGCAGATATTATAGATATTGAGGGGTTTACTGGTACTTCTGATGCTGTTAAAACTGCAATTTTTGAAGCATTAAAAAATAAGTTACAAGGTGCTAATGGAATAAATATTGACGCTAATGATTCTAATAAAACAATTACAATTAGCTGTGGAACTATAAGTCGAGAATTACAAAGCATATCATGGCAAGGTATGTCATTAAGTCCTACAAGTATTGAATCTGGTGATACAGCTTCATTAACTTTTGGACAAGTTATTGGACATTATTCTGATAATACTACAGGAAATATAGATAATCCAACAGTATCTTTTGTATTCCCAGATATTATATCATCAATAAATAAATCTAATGATATATATATAGTAACAGCAAGAGAAGGAATAACAAGTAATCAAACTGGTAGTATATATATAAAATATCAAGGATTAACTAGTCCAGAAACATTATCAGTTTTAGTTAAACCAAAACCTTATGTATTATGGGAAAATATGTCTATTCAGCCAACCGAAATTGTATCTGGTAGTACTGGACTATTAACTCTTGGAACAGTTACACATTGGAATGGAAGTTCATTTACAGATATAACTAATACAGCTGCTTATTATTATGCTTCTCAAGGTAGCGTAGAACCAGAAAATCCAAGAAATGGTAGAACAAATATAAAAATTTGGGCGCCTACAGGTATAACTACAAATACAAATGTAATACTTCATACTGCATATATTGATAATTATAGTGGTGCTGCATTAACAGGTATTCAATCTCTTCAATATACTGTAATACCTAAAAAAGTTAAATCTATATCTTTAATGAATGATGGAATGCCTAAAGCAATATTTGCAAATCAAAATTATTCAGATTTAATTTATAATTATGATGATATTACTGGCGCAATAACTGTAAAATATAATGATAATTCTAGTAAAAATGTATATGACTGGGCAACAATATCTTATACATATTCTTATTCATATATGAATATTACAGGAGTTAAAGTAAATAGAGGTACTACTCCACAAAATAATCCGTATGAAGTATTATATATTTATCCTAAAAATATAGTTTATACACTTACTGGTAATCAAACAGATCCAAATAATGATATTATAACATTACAAAGTACAATTACTGCCCAATATACTGAAAATGGTACAACAGTAAGTCAAAACTATCCGATTTTAATATATCCTTTCCATGAAGCAATAATTGATACTTCTTACGGATATTTACATTCAGGAAAATCAATAACAAGTAATATTCAAGTATTTGATAATCCTACGTGGACTAGTGCTTATAGCAAGATTAAATCTTCATATTCATATTCATATTCAGGTGAGCATATTTCTGGATTAGGACTTGAAAGTACTAGATATATTGCTAATATAGTATATGGTACTTCTGGTACAATATCATTAGGAGTAGCAAATGATAATTTAAGTTCTGCAGATAGTTTTAAAATTGTAAATACAAATATTATTCCAAAAGATAAAGATAATAAGTATATATATTCATATTCATATACAGTTAGTGATAACACATATATATTTAATTTAAATGCACTTATTCAAGCGCCTGGTCCTGCTAATGGTTCTCCATATTTACACGTATCATTCCATAATGATGGCACACCTGGTGGGAATGAACCAGGTGGAGATACGCCAGAAACTCCAACCTATTATTGGTATGCAGGTACAACATTACCAACAGCAAATAATTTAGCTCAAATTATGACTAGTTCTACATCAGCAAAACCAACCACTTGGACAAATGATCCTCAATCAATATCAATAACAAATAATACTGGAGAACTTGCTTATTTCTATTATTGTTTCCCAACTGATTGGAATGTTGTTATATATAGTTCAGATAAAGTAACTGTAATGTCATTGGCAGATGTTTCAACATTTACTTTAAGTGGAATTAATTATATAGTTAAACGTATGGGTAGACAACAAGCGATTGGAGCAACACAAAATTTATATGCAAAATGTTAAAAATATAATATAAAATTTAATTATGGCAATTATAGAACAACAAGGAATAACATTTAATAATGTTTATAAAGATGGTGGTACTATACACGAAGATACTATTAAACAAAGTACATATGATAGTTCTCAAGTAACCCCATCAGCTGCAAATTTTCCATTAGTAAATGCAGTAGATATTGACTGGGATGAAGCAAATATAGATGCAAAAGTTCAAAGCTTAATGACTAATCTAGAAAGTATTACAGAAGGTACACCAATACAAAACATTAATACAACTGGAGATTTATTATATACTATTGCAAATCTACAAGCACAAGTAACAGTATTAACGAATTTAGTAAAAGGTTTATATATGGCATTAGCTACACCTTCAACTAATTCATAATTCTTAATATAGTTATTATCTAGTTTTAAATATATTTGATGTGTATTGTTTATCAGTACACATCATTTTTTATAAATTAAATATATTTTTATATATAAATAATTAGATAAATATGCTAGATTATAGAACATTAACATTTAAGCCATTAATGATGCAAGATGGTAAAGAAACATTTATGGATTTATTAGCTCCTGTATATAAAACAGATTATTCTCCACAAGGAAGAGTAATTATTGTAAATCAGTATTATGTTTCTCGTCCTGATTTAATATCATTAGCTGTTTATGGAGATGATAAGTATGGAGATATAATATGTAAGTTAAATGGTATATCAAATCCATTTGAACTTAATGAAAATGATTTATTATTTGTACCTGCTATTGATGATATTAATCAATTAGTAAGTAAGAATGATACTGCATCTAAATTAGTAGATGAATCAGATGAGTTATCTCCTATAAGTAATAAAGTAGATTTACGTAAAAAGTATTCAGAAAAACGTGCTCCAAATGAATTGACAATTGATAAATCAAACTATATTATTGACAAATCATTAGGATTAGTATTTTATTAATATATATAGAAGTAATTATGATAGAAAAATTAGAACCACCTTTGAATTTTACTGATCCATATGTATTGCATGACCCTGCAGCAGTTCCTGGTTCAATAGCTGATGAATATATGCCTGACCATTTAAATAATCCAGAAATGGAAGAACGTTCAAATAATAGGCAAGAATCAACTATTAAAACTAAAGGTATACTTGCGCCATTAGTTATGGTCAATACTAAATTACTTCATGAAGGTCAAGTAGAATCAATGATAATTTATTATAGAGATTTTGTTCCTTCTATAGAATTAGTTATACATGATGATGACCAATTAATAAAGAATACTGATATTCCTAATTTGAATAATGTTATTAGAGTCATTATTATTCCTGAAATTGAAAATGTATATAAATCAATATCATTAGATTTTAATATATTATCTGTCAATATAGATGGTAATACTATTAAATATTCAGGTAAATATAAACATTTGCCTTTTAATAAAAAACGAATTAAAGAACTAATATATCCTGGATGTCCAAATGTTGTAGGTAAAAGTGGAACTAATAAAGAACAAGTAAATGGAACAGCTCATTGTAATCCACCTGAACAAAAACGTCCAAATACATGGGAATTATTACATATTATTGCACAAGAATGCGAATTAGGTTTCTGCTCGACTGATCATTGTCAAGAGATTGAAGATAGATTACCTCGTTTAGTATATAATAAGTCGTATGATGATTTTTTAGAAGAGCAATTAGAGTTCTCTGGTCTAGATGAAGATTCTATATTTGATGCATGGATAGATTTATATGGATATATTGTTATGGTTAATTTCGCTTGGATAATAACTAATCAAGAAGTTATCCAAAATAATTTATCAATTAAAGTATTTCCTGGCATTCATGGTACTCAAGAGTTGAATATGCCTGAGCAAAAGCCTAAAGAAGTACATAGAACATTAGTATGTATGCCTAGAGATGGTTCTATTAATAATTTATCTTTTACTAGGTATAATGTCATTATTAATAATTCTGATTTAGTTACTGGTACTAATCGGTCAATGTATAATTGTAATTTAATTGATATTGCAGGTAATATAAGTATTACACAATATGATGTTGAATCTATTGAAAATTCTGTTGATGGAAAACATACTGAAGAATATGCCAAAGAACAACAAAAAAGTTTAGCAATTGAATGTAATGATATTCCAATTAATAAGCAAAAAATGATTCGACAAAAATACTTTAATAAATATCGAGCAAGAATATTAGAAATTGAAATGGATAAAGTAAATCTTGGATTACAAAGAGGTACATTAGTTAATGTTGTTATTATGACTGATGAAGCTAATGCTAAGCAATTAATCGCAGCAGCATCAACAAACCTTATCGATAACCAAGATGTTGAACCAGATAAATTAAAAGTTGGAGATTTAGAATATAAAGATTTAATTGAACAAGAAAATATACCATTACCTAATATGTCATTAACTGGTATGTATTATATTGACTCGATGAAATTTGAATATTCGTATGATAATAATGAAATCAAACAGTTTTTATATTTAATTAAGAAAGGTTCTATTACTAATCTTAATAACTGGCATACTAATCCGAGAATCGAAAAAGTTGATAAATTCCATCCACCTATGTATAGTGATTAAATATTATCAATTAAAAATTTATATATTAAGTAAAAAATTAAATAGTAAAATATAGTATGAATTACAATAATATATTATATAATAGTGGCCCTGTTAAATATTCTGATTATATTTCTAACAAATATGATTTAGTACATTATGATTTATATAATAATGCGCTAAATAAATATTTGACTTCATATATAGAAGATATAATTCATAATAAAATAATATATTACTTATTTTATTGTTTAAATAGATACCCAGTAGATGAACCATATATAAATCCAGATAATATTGGGTTATTAGATAATGATTTTGTATATGATGAAAATAATGATATTATTCAGGAAGTTTTTAATATACTTTTATTAGATGAATTCTATGAATATTATTTTATTAATAAAGAAACTTTATGTCATCCTATTATTGATGCATTTACAGAGTTATCTATAGAGAATAATGAAGTATTACAAAAGAAAACAATACTAAATATATTAACTCATATATTATATATTATTGAAATACTTAAAAATAATGTTTCAAATATATCTCAAATAGGAAATATATCTGATTTTATTTTGAAATATAGAGAAGTATATTATATTTTTGGAGAAGATAATAAAACTAATTTTCATTTAGAAAATGATGAAAATAATATCTTAATCTATGAAGATACTGATAGAGCAGATATTCATATATATTATAATCAATCAGGTAAAATTATTTTAGATATTGATTCCGAAAATGATAATATAAATATAGATGATATATATAATGATTTATCTTATGAATTATCTAAAAGCAATTATAATATATTATATTCTTGTTTTAATGATTTAATAGATAATTATAAGAAAACACATAAGATTATTGAAATTAAAAAACCTGAATTTTATTTACCGTCAGAAATATTCATTATTGATACAAAATATCCGCATACTAAGAAAAAAGTAGATTTAACTCCATATTGGTCTGATTATTATGAATATCAAAATAGTAAGTCATTTATTGATATTAAAACTAAAGATGAACCAATTAATGATGCAATAATTACTGATATTAATTATATTCAAGGTACAGTTAAATTATATTCTAAGCAAAATGATGAATACTATAAAGCAAAGTTTAGTAAAATTAATAAAGACTATGAATTAGATGATAATTTATTAAAAGATTCATTTGGTGAAAAATTAAGAAAATTAGAATACGAAAATTCACATTATGAGTAAATTTGGTGATTTATTAAAAGATACATTAAAAACATCTGTAGTATCAGGTGTAGCAGGTGCATTACGTAAAGCAGAATTAGCATCAACATCAAGTATAGTTGATGCTGAAGGAAATTATCTAGGTGTTAAAGAGAATAATTTTAATGTTAGCGATGAGAATAATTCTATGTTTGACCAATTAGCCAAACAAGAAACTTATTCAAGTACTACAAATTCAGGATATGATTTTAATACAGCTGGTAATGCAGATTCTCGTTTATACTTAACTTATGATGAAGAAGATATATATAAATTATCTTTACCTCGTTGGGGATATGATGATTTTATTAATGAAAGAAATGTATTTATTAAAAGATTATCAAATGGCCTTGATGAACCAAACTGGTTTTATTTTAAAGTATTTTTTAATTTTGATACACGTAATGGTTTATTTGGCGGTATAATGAATATAAATGACCCATCTAATGGAGAATCACCAGATGGATTTATAAAAGGAAATAATAGTGCGCTAAGATATTTACATTATTTATATAATAGTAAGGATTTATATACTAATGACCAAATATTTGATAAAGCAGTAGCATTACAATATTTTACTAGATTATTAAGTTATATTTCATCTAATTCACCTTGGTTCTTTAAAGGTGTTAAAGGATTAGATACTGCATCTCATGTACCTGAAAAATTTGATGAAGAACGTTTTATTGAATTGGATTTAAGTACTGAATCTGTAGATATGCGATTATCAACTTTATTATCATTATATAAATATATTTGTTTTGATGATATGCAATCAAAGGAAACACTTCCAAGTAACCTTCGTAAATTTGATATGTGTATATTGGTATTTTCATCTCCTATAAAAATTTATCATACACCTATTAAATCAGGAAAAACAAATACAGTTTATCGCTCAAGATATAAGTATATTTATAGTAATTATGAAGATGGATATCGTCGTAGTCCTAGTGGAAGTAATATGATGTCATTCAAATTATATAAATTTATGAATTGTGAAATTTCTAAAGAATCATTAGGAGCTTATATGCCTAATAGTTTATCTAATGAATCTGCATTTCAATTAGGACAACAATCATTAAAAATTAAATATGATAGAGTATATGAATATTTAAATAATGAATTTATGGGATTGATGTTTGGCTCTGATGGATTATATATTGATTCTACAACATTATCAGTTAATCCAAATGGTAGTGATAATGATTATTTAGTTACTGCTTCTGAAGAATTTATTAATAATCATATTAGCTCATTATTAGGTCCTAAAAATCAATCATTTGCTTTAGGTAATATATTTCACCAAGATAGAGGATTATATCAAACAAATATTGGTGATGGATTTGAGCAAACTCGTCAAGTAAGTAATATTAATGAATATGCTGGAAGAAAATTTGGAACACCATATAAAACAACAAGTTCTATATTCAGTTCATTAAAGAAACTTGCATTTAATGCTGCATATAAAGCATTAGGAACTGATTATAAAGCACAAGGAGACTTACCTGATCATACAGTACCTATACTAAATGATATGGGACAATTTGTTAGTGGAGATAATATGTATCGATTAGGTATTGATGGTAGTAATAAAATATTATCTGGCTGGGCAGGACTTCAATCATCAGGTTCATTATTTGATAATAATTTAGGTCCAAGTAGTAAACCTAATAAATTCTTAAATGCTGTTAGTAAAGTTCAGAATTTTGATTTAGGCTCATTCTTAAATAAAAAAGTAACAAGTAAAATTAAGCCACCAAAATTTTTACGTTAATCTTCTGACTCAACTTTTGCTTTAATTGGACGATAGTTTTCTATATCTGTTATAGAATCCTTTGATAATGTAGGATCATTCTGGTGAATAATAATTTGAGATGCTTTATAGAATGAAATATTATATTCTGTATTATCTGATATAATACCTTCAACATAACGTGCATCATTTTCATCTAATACACCATCTTTATTAAAATCATATTTAAGAAAATCTACTAATCCAATAAATAATTTATATAAGTCATCAATATGATTTTGGATATAATCTTTTAATTCATCAGATATATCTGTATTATTCATTATCCAATATTCAATAGCAACTTTATAATTAGTAATATCATGTAATAGAATATTATAAATATAATTATAAAATTCTTCAGATAATGGTTTAATTGTTTTTTCTAAATATTCTTTACAATTATCTATTAAATCTTGTAGTCTAAGGTTCAAATGCTGGTCAATATAGTTTGCAATAGTATTAATATCATTATAATCAACTAATAGATTATTATCAATATCAAAAGGTAAGAATTTCATTATGACATTAAGTATATACTGTATCTCATAATCATTAACAATTTCATCATGATTAATATCTAATATTTTATATAGTTTCTTAATCATAAATAAATTATCCATATCAACTGTACCTTTATTTAATAAATCATATTCTAATTTATATACATTATTAAAGAAGTCTTCAGTAATTATATTGATATCTCTAGATGTTACTTCTCCATCATTATCAACATCAAACTTATTAATAAATTCTTTAAGTGTATTTAATTCAGATTCATCAATTTTTCCATCTTGATTAAAATCAAATACTCGTAAATCAAAGTATACATCATCAAGCTTTGATTTGATTCCATCTATAAGTATACAAATATTATCTGAGCGCTTACCAGTTTCAACAAATCCCATAAATGTAGATATGATTTGCGAATTTGAAATTTCTGTATGAGTATTAATTAATGGATAATTAGTATTTATAATTACTGATACATCTAAAGAACGTTGATTAAATTCAGTAGATGCTAAATCTACATTATTAAACTCAATATTATAAGATGTTGGGAATTCTATAGAACATTTAATAATTTGTCCTAAATATGTTATATTAAAATATTTTTGAAATACAAACTCATCTAATAATTCTTGAATAACAATAATACCTTCATTAAAATTACTAAATACATAATGTAAGTCAACTGTAATTTCTAATGGTAATCTTTTTATTTCTGAATTATATCCTTTAATCGTATCTCCATCTTTACGTTCATAATTTCCACGAGCAAATGACTGTGATAATTCTTCTGTAGGAATATTTATACCTGATAGTTTCATTACACATCTTGGAAGGTCCATATACATATGATCTTCTCCTGTTGTTTCATTCCAAGAAAATTCATATCCATTTGACTCGACATATAAATAAGATGAACCTGTATTAAATATAAAATGATTAATTCCCTTATCATACATCTTAATATGATTATTAAGATAATTAATAAGTCCTTTTAATATAATACTAAAAAATCGTTCATCTCTATTATATAAATCATTAAATTGTTTTGTATTCCATGGACGAACCCATTTGTTTTGAATTTTATTGACACTATTTGGCATAAAGTTAAAATATGTAAACTTATTATATATATATTAAAAATATTAATATTATTTTAAATTAAAGTATTGTAATTATGAAAGAAATTATTAAAGTTAATATAAATGATATAGAAGATATAATACGAGCAAAAATTGAAATAGATAAAAATGATAAAGAATTAAAAGGTCAGAGAAGTGATTTATCTAAGTTTATAAATACATATTGTATGCTAACTGATATAATATTATATAATAACAAAACCATACCATTTAAATTTATTAATAATTATATATTCTTAACTGAAGATGCACATTATAATATTATCTTAGATATATTAAGTCAAATTCATTATACATTTGATAATTTAAAAGAAATTTCTATACAAGATATGTTGGATTCAAATAAAATTGATAACCATTATATTCTTATACATGATAATAAGCAATATCTTATCTAATTTGCTTTTATTTGCTGTTTATTTTTGTTTTAAGGCCGTATAAATAATAACATAATAAAACTATTATAAAATTATTTATACGGCCTTAAAACAAAAATATGAAGTATTTAATAAGTATTATTCTTCTTCATCAGGGTTTTGTAAACAATCTAATGTATCATTGAATTCATCAAGTTTAGTTCCAAATGCTTTTACTTTTTGAGCATAGCTTTCATTAGATGTATGATGTTGAGACTTTCTTTCGGTTTCATAATATTGTTGAAGAATATCTTGTACAGTAGATAACTTTGTACAATTAGCTTCATTAGCTTCAATAGTTACTTTAGTATCTTCAACTGTGCAATATTCTAAGTTTTCTAAAGATTTAATAGTATCTTCAGCATTATCTAATCCTGCAAAATCAAATGTAAAAGATTTTGCTTCTGATTCATTTATTGTATCTATATTAACTTCTGCATGTTCATTAATATAATCTTGTAAAGTTTTCATATTATTTTATATTTTATTTATTTATATATTATTCTTTATTTTTTAATTCTTTATCTTTATTTTTATCTTCTTTATATTTATGACTTAATTTCTCTTCTGTTATTGTGAATTTATTCTTTTTAATTTTACGATGAGAAATATTTTCTTCAAGGTTTTCATCAAAATAATCGTCTAAATAATTCAAAAGATTTTTCATAATTTGTTTATTAAAAATAAATTTATTATATATAATAGATATATGGAAGAATTGCTCCAAATGCTTCTCCATATACTTTTATTTTATTCTTATTCAAGCAAACTTCATCATTTTCTGCATATTCTAATACTTTATAATAATTATCAAATATTTTATAGTTTTCATCTGATTGTGCAGATATATTATTTGTCGCTGTTTTATTTTTACAACCACAATGAGATGATTCTGTATTCCAAACTAATGCATATCCTAAATCTTTGAATTCTTCAAATAGTTTCTTTAATTTAGAAATTAATTCAATATTAGGTATAGTTATAGATGTATCAATATCATTAGTAATATAAAACCAGTCACAATAAAAATTATAATCACCTAACATCTTAATTAAGAAACTATACATTGATTGTTTATATATATCTACGCAGCTTTTACTATCAACACTATTAATACTTCCTAATGATGACAAATTAACTGTATTTGCATTAGTGGATGAACTTGTATTATTTTGTAAATTATTACAACACGTTGAGATACCTGTTGAATTATTTAAAAGTAAAGAATTATTAAATATCAAATCAAGAATAATACTTGTTGAATCTTGTGTATTACTTCTATAATATTCTAATACTTTCTTATAAATTAAATTTTTAGTATCTGTAATATCTGTAAATGTTGTATTATCTAAAATAATTCCACAAAATGTAGAAACAAAATTCTTTAATTCATCTAAAGTAAAATTAAAGTCTTGTAATTTATTTATACGATAAAAATAATATAAGCTAGTATCATCTATATCGGAATAAATATCAGTATTAATTCTATTATATTGTGAATCAAAATAATCTTGCATGACAAAACCGGTATAATCATTACGTAATAATTTTATTTTATTATCATTATCATACGTCATAAAATAATTAAATAATGACCAAGTAATAAAATAGTCTTGTCCTAATACAAATTCATCTTCAATACCATTAGCTAATAATTCAGATAATTCCATAATATCTGTATTTTGTAATGAATGTAAGAAAATCTGTATATCATTATCATCTGTGAATAACTTATCATTTATTAAAATAAATAAGCCATTTGCTGGATTATTTTGATATCCTAAAAAACTAGATATTAAAACATAATATTTATCATTATATTGTACAATATTTGGATTAATATTATTTATAACTTGAGTATTTACCATTTTATATTAATTATTAATTTGTAACTTTTCAATAATATACTCACGAATTGATTTGATAACTTCTTTAGGATAATACATTAAAACATTATATTTCAATGTAATAATATAATTATCTAAATTATGACTATCAATATACTGCTTAATCTGTATAATTTGTTCATCTAAATTATCTAATACTTCTTGATTAGCAGTTTCATGAGTACATAATATTTTATCTAAATCTCTAAAAATATCAGTAGTAGATATATATTCTTTATGTGTATCTAAAATAGAAAACTTAATAATAGAATACTTATTCTCATATAATTGAATGGTAAATATTTCTGGAGAAATATCAATTGAATTATACTTATTTATTTTGCTAAAATCTAAATTATATTCTGCAAGTATATTATGTTGAGAATAATTTATTGATTCTGGAGGATTAATCAATTGTTTGCCCACTACTAAAATATAATCGACAACATGAGGATCTTCAGAATTTAATAATGAAGTAATAATATTATTTGAATCTAAAATAGTACTCATATATATAATTAGTTATATATAAAAATAATATTTATGATTCTGTTGTATGCTCTTGAAGTATTTTAAGATTATTTTTTGCAGCTACATTTTCTGGGTCAAGCTCTAATACTTTGTTATTATACATAATAGTTTTATTAATATCATGTTCATAATAATATGCTATATAATTTAATTGAAGATAAGCATTTACATTAGTATTATGATCGTATAA
>AUXO017935555.1_pt1 | contig 21918 bp, 21 predicted proteins | sample 768731 | NCBI WGS metagenome assembly AUXO01 (sample SAMN02715735, study PRJNA202380) | gut metagenome | biome: sheep rumen | host: Ovis aries | place: New Zealand: Palmerston North
TTTCCGCGCCCGCCAGATCCTGCTTGTTGTTGATGTGGTGGATGTGGTTGTCTTCAATGATGGAGAAGACGCCGCCCAGATGACCGACGATGCCGGTCTGACCGCAGTCATGGATGTGGCACCTGCGGACGATGTGGGAACCGACCGTCTCCTTGGACCAGCCCTCCGCCTGCGCCTGCATGATGTTGTCGCGCTCGGTCTGGGTCCCGTCCTTGGTGTAGCGGGTCGTCCACTTGTTGTCATTTTCCGGCTGCAGATATTTGCCCAGGGAAATGCCGCTGCACCGGGAATCCGAAATCTCACAGTCCTCGATAATCCAGCCCTTGGACCAGTGGGGACCGATCAGACCGTCCTGATAGGCGGTCGGCGGAGCCCACTGGGTCGCCGCCTGCTTTAAAACAAAGCCGGCAACCGTGATATAGCCGATCCCTTCCTCTTTGGGCATAAAGCAGTTGCGTCTGACATTGATCTCGACCTGTTCCTCATTGGGATTCTTACCCCCAAAATTCGCCAGGATGACGGTCCAGCCGTCGTCCTGCTCGGTGTACCACTGGAAGAGGGTCTTGTCCCGCTGCCAGGAAGCCTCGTAGATCTGGGGAGCAAAAACGGCCTTTTTGTCCAGGACCTCGTACATGGCGGTCCCGTTTAAATAGACCTCGCCGGTATGGACCGGGTCCGGAGCAAAATACCAGTCGCCCCTGACCACAGTCGTGTAGGGGTTATAGCCCCCGAATATACCGTTGGGGATTCTTGCCTCGTAGACGTCCCCTTCCACCAGGCTCCAATTTTTGACCGGCTCCGCGCCCGTAATCACCGCGCCACCGGGGACTTCCGACCGGTAAGTAATCCGCGCGTCCGCCGTGCCGGCGAATTTGGGATTGACATACTCGCGATAGGTGCCGGGAGCGACCAGAACCTCGTCTCCGGGCTGGGCCTGCTGGGCCGCGTCGTTGATCCGCTTAAAGGGATAGTCCCTTGTCCCGCATCCGCTTCGTTTTGCCGAAGCATCCACATAAATCTTCATACCTTACCTCCGATGTTTTGATTTGATTGTTCTTCAAGGCTTAAAAGAATGCCATCGTAGATTTTTTCACACAGATAGCCGGGCACGGCGTATCCGAATAGAACCAGCAGGGGAAGCAGGATAAGGCTTCCCGAATAGAGCATGGCGATCGGCAGACACCAGATCAGGGTCATCAGAATGACCCGGGGAAATTTTGCCGCCGTAAGTGCCATGGCATTTCTCAGCGTACCGGTTATGGTATTGTCAAAATAGGCTTCCAGTGGAAATAAAAACTGAAGAATCATCAATAAAAGGAGCAGCACTGCCGCCGCGATGACGACCAGGGGAGCCGGAAAAATGGACCGGTCGATCCGGTAGGCGATCAGCTCTCCGGCAGCCGGCAGGGCGATCGCAAGAACGATCAGCCAGGTCAGCGTGCTGTCTTTGAAGTTTCGTCTGAAAGCGATCAAATAGGACTTTGCGACGTAGCCCTCTTCGTTCCTTGCCAGACGGATCAGGATGGTGTGCATGGCGGTAAAGGATGCGCCCGCCGTCACAAGAGGAAGGGAGGTCAAAAGCGTCAGAAGATTTAACACAAAAAGATCTGAAATCAGTTCCAAAATTCGTGGAACCAGGTGTTTCCGTTCGTTTGCCATTGCCCTCTCCGCATCAAGCTCTAATTTACAGATTCATTTCCCACCAGAAGGATCATTTTCTAAAAATATCGTCCTGATGGTGAGCATAATACAGGATCGGACAGGGCAAAAATATCACTTTTCTTAGATGAATAGCAGGTTTCTTTGTTTTGGGAAAATTAATCGGAGGGGGACTCCTGCTTCCTCTCTTCCAGCTTCTTCTTGAAAGCCGCGCCGGTCCGGAAGGCGTCCGCCACTTTCTTGCCCAGATCCAGATAGATGCCCTCTTCCTCATCATAGATGATGGGCTGAAGTTTCTTTAAAAGGACCCTGCCCTTTTCATCCAAAATCTCCTCATCTGCCAGAATCCGCTTCACTTCCCCGGTCACCTGGGTATGGCTGCCGACGGTAACGGTATGGACAATCTCACATTCCAGCGACAGCTTCAGCTCATTGATGAGGGGAGCGTGGACGGTCTTGGCGGGACTTACTGTAAAACCGACATTTTTCAGCTTATCCGCCCTGTAGCCGGACTCAACGCCCAGGTAGTCGGTCTCCTTGACCTGATCCACACTCGGAAGTCCCAGGACAAAAGCCCCTGATTCCAGCATACTTTTCAGGGTCTTCCGATTCTGGGTGGCGTTGATCGCGATCGTTACGCAGGGCGGAACGTGGCTGCTTACCATATAAAATGCCAGTGTGCAGGCATCTGCCCTGCCCTCTGCGTCATAGGCAGATACAATCACCGTCTCTGTCGGTGCCACCACCGCGTGCATTCTCAGTTCTTTCTTAGCCATAAGGTTACTCCTTGTCATAATTTATTGAAAGACAGCCCTCCGCCAGTAAAGCACCGCTTCTTTATAGTATACCAAATTTATCTGGGGATAGAAAATCTGCCAAAGTTTCGTTTCCGCGCCCTCAAGCCTGTCAGATTCTCTATCATTCATGGCAAGTTCTTCATAAGAAGAACTGTTTCTAGAAAAGAGGAGGGAACAAGAAAGGCAAGTTACATTGTCAAAATCGGCTGTTTCAGTTCAGTTCTTCTTCAATAACAGGGGCTTTTTATCCCGCAGACAAAACACTGATCTTCTTTTCCTTAGTGATAGTACTCAAGGTCGAAATACTTCTCATAACTTTTATCAATGACGACCGCTCATATAAGGAGCGGCATGAAGAGTTTTGCCAGTCCGAGAAAAATGAAAAAGCCCAGACAATCCGTTGCGGTTGTAAGAAAGATTGAACTCGCAACCGCGGGATCCGCATGGCATTTCTTCAGAACCACGGGGACGAGCAGCCCGAACAGACCGGCAATGACCAGATTGCCGACCATCGACATCAGCACGATCACGAGCAGGTAGACATTGCCGTACATCGCAACGACAACCAGTCCCGTCACAAGCCCGTTGATCGCGCCGTCAATCAGTCCGGTCATCATCTCCTTGATCAGATCTTTGCCGACCATTTTCCAATCAATATCTTCCTTGGACAGATGCCGCACGACAATTGACATGGTCTGCGTCCCGGCGTTGCCTCCCATACCGGAGATAATCGTCATGATTGCAGACAGCGCAACAACCTGTGAAATCGTGTCTTCAAAGCCCTTGACCACAGCCGAGGCAAGAAAGGCTGTCAGGAGATTGATCAGCAGCCAGGGAAGGCGCATCTTTACAGATTCCATCAGCGGCGTCTCCAGTGTTTCCTCCCGGTTGACGCCAGCCATCTGCAGCATATCCTCATCGAACTCATCGACCAGAACGTCGATCACGTCGTCGACGGTGATCACGCCGAGAATCTGTCCCCGACTCACGACCGGAAGCGAATTCAGATCATACCTGGAAACCAGCCGCGCCGCGTCTTCCTGGTCAGCCTCCGGCTCAATCGTGACGACATGCACATCCATAAGTGCCGAAATTTTCTGCGTGCGGGGCGCGGCGAGCAAAATACGAAGATCGACCGTCCCCACCAGGCGGCGCCGCCGGTCTATTACATAGAGCGTATCAATCTGCTCGGTCTTAGGTCCTACCTCCCGAATCTTGTCCAGTCCCTGGGCCACCGTGAGTTCCTCACGAAGCGCAATATAACCGGTCGTCATAATACCGCCGGCCGACTCCTCCGGATACTTCAGCAGGTCAGTGATGATCTGACGGTCCTCACTCTTCATGAGGTTGATGACGGTCTTTCTCCTCCCGATCGGGAAGTCTCCCAGAATATCGACGATATCATCCTTCTGCATATAGCGGAAGGTCATAAGCAGCCGCTTATCATCGAGAGTTCTCGCAATCCGGATCCGATCGTCATCATCCGACTCCTCGATCATCGCTGCCAGATCGTCATCGGACAGCTCCGGCGTCAGCCGGGCCAGTTCTTCATCCGAGAGCCCGGCAGCCTCCTGGGCGATATCAATCGGCTCCTTCCTCTTAAAGTACCGCTCCAGCCCCTTGACATCTTCCGCCTGTGCAAGCTCCTGCAGAGTGCCCCTGTCCTCATACTTCTCCTGTTGATCCGAAGCCTCCGGCTGCCCCTTCAATTCCTCTCCGACAGGCTCCGGCTGTTCCCGCTGCCCCTTCTGCAGTTCTTCCTCTTCGATCCGGCCGTCTGTTTCCGCCGCTTCCAATTCTTCCCGTTCGTTCATCCCGTTCTTTTTCATGTCTTCGACAACCTTTCTGCTGAGATACTACCGTATTATACCCGATTCCGGGCGCAGGCTGACTTTTTTCGGAAAGAAATATCCGGCAGAATTGATTCTCCTATGCACTTTCATATGCCCAAAAGGACCGTTTATGACGGTTTCATCATAAACGGCCCTTCTGTCTGTATCTGAAACGTTCACTTGGTAAGACTCTGTCATCTGCCTGTAACGGAAAGGTTTACCGATCAGCCCTCCCGTGCCTGTCCGTTTCCGTTCTTCCTGTAAACCGGCGCAAAGATAAACACAGCATAAAGCAGAGCCCCTGCCAGCATGAGAGGGATATCCCCCGGCGAAACATGCTGATTCTGCAGAACATCCATTTTCCCGCCCGAAAAAACAGGAATCAGATTGTTGTTGAGATAATGCAGGATGACAGGAACCCAGATATTCTGTGTCTTCATATAAGCGTACCCAATGAAAATCGCAAGGCTGACACAGGTAATGATCTGGGATAAAAACATCAGGGGACCATCCTCCACCGTATAGTACATAAAATCTACGGCGATGTGCCAGACGGCCCAGGCAAGTCCCAAAGCAAAGATCCCCTTCTTCAGCCCAAATCGTTTCTGCATAACAGGCTGCAGGTAATAGCGCCAGCCGTACTCCTCCCCAAAAAAGGCAGCAAAGACAAAGAAAAAATTGAAGGGAAGAGCAAGAAGCAGACCGAGGGACTTCGGATTCGTCAGGTTCTCTGCCAGTCCCCTGATATTTTCCGAGGAAGCTGTAATCAGATCCGCTATCCCGCTTACCAGCACCATCCTTGCTGTATACAACAGGAGGAAGAGTACAATCATCCACAAAGAGAGCCGGATATTCCTTCTGAGAATACCCGCATGTTCCTTTTTCTCCCTGCCTGCGGCAAGAAAGCTGATATAGGTAATGACAGACCCTGCCATAAGAGGGAACTGGGAAATAAGGTTCCAGATATCCATTGTCCCTGCCGGACCAAGATCCAGGGGCTCTGCCGGAATCAGCAAAGAACAGACGCTCACAGCCATCATCGCCGCAGTTGTAAGCAGGACTGAGACATAGCCGACCATCGGCAGGGCAGTTCCTTCTCTGCGGGTAATCAGTTTCCCAAGTATGACTCCGCAGGCAGGATACATCATCTGAACATTTACGAAGGAGGTCAGATCCAGATCTTTCCTGAATCCCAGGTACATCAGAATGCTCATCAGGGCCGTGACGCCATAGGCGACTGCAAGATAGATCCACAACCGCCGCCGGACCTCTTTCTTATTACTATCTTTCCGCGGCTGAAAAAACCGCTCCGCTGCGCTTTGGTCCGCCATTTCCTGTTTTCTCCTTTTTATCTTTTATTCGTCTTAACCGCTGCTCCATAACCACATTCAGTTCCATTCTGTATTTGCTTCTATTTTTTTAAGTTTAAAAGAATCCTCTTATGAAGTCAAGTTTTCCGTTTTTCTTCTCCTTATCCGCTTTCTTTATTCCGGTATATCCTGATTGAGATCAGCTTTCGTATGCTTCTCTGATCCCTGCCGGCTTCTTCTCATGGTATCGGCGCAGGAACGCCGCAAAACTTTTCCTGCCCTCTTTCTCCCAAATAAAGGGCGTCCCCGCCGCCATCGATACCTGCATGGGGGCAGCGCGGCGATGGTCTGTAACAGTGATCTCATCTCCCTGAAAAAAATCACATCATGGTCTGCTCATTGATGATAAGATGAAATTCCAGATTCAAAAAAGCTGCTGCCTTGCGGCATAACAGCATACGCTCCATAAATATTTCAAAATACTCCCCGATCTCACTGAATTTTGTATTAATCTCCAGTTTTAATTTAATTGCAGTATGTCCCTGATTGATCTTCAGCCTGGATGATGTGACAGAATAATTCACCCGGTCGTGAATATCATATTTTCCTACATCATCGCACTGGACGCGGCTTCTGCGCACATCCGACTTATCCGCAAGGATAAGGGCCGCGGCGATACTGCTCACAGGAATCCCATTCCCCTCATCATGATTCCCGATTGCCCGGATGATCGGTGCAATATCCTCGGCAGGAACCCCCATTTTATCCAAAAGATAAAAGGTCATCAACGCTCCCGACTGACTGTGATTTTCCCGGTTGACGATATTTCCGATATCATGCATCCAGGCTGCTGTAAGAGCAAGATCAATGGTGTGGTCGTCCATTCCAAGCGTGTCAAGAATATACCCTGCCCGTTCCGTCACCACCCCTATGTGGGCAAAGCCATGCTCCGTATATCCCATGGCATCCATAGACCTGTTCTGTTCTTTGATATAAACATTGATTTCGGGATTGCTCTTTATCCGATAAAACAAAGGAAACCGGTCTCTATCATTTTGCATGTTCTTATCCATCATTTTTCTTCACTCTCCATCCATCTTCCCTGCAGGAGATCCAGACAGCAAGATCTGATTATACACCCGTCATTCTATCCTATCTTATCAAAATCCATGTCGGTCCGACACCATAAATCCGCCTCTGTGAAGCAGATTTTTCATTTGCCCCCGGGCTGGTCAAGGCCTTATACTTCCTTCCGCGATATGGGAAGGATATTGCAATAGAGATTCCACTTAGTCTTTCCCTGCCCATCGATGCCAGGATTTAAATAGTGCTATAAGGTCTTTAGTCTCACTTCATTTCCTGAATCCTGTCATTCAGCTTTTCTGCCTCTGCGCGATAATGCCGCATAAAGAGGAGCCAGATGAAAAATGCAGCTGCAAACTGAATCGCCGCGGCAAGGATGCCCCGCCCGATCGCAGTCTCGTTGCCGATCCAACCCACCGAAAATGCTGTGATCGTATACACTATGCATCCGATCCCCAGGTGAATGAGGATCCTGATCGGCATCGGGATACTGTCCTTTCGATATACGACAGAGGGAATGCCAAATCCCATACCGACCAAAGCACAGCCTGCGATCATCTTGGTAAAGCGGTAATGGTCAAGGCTGAAATTCCCTCCGTATCGGATATCAAACGCGATTCCCTCCAAACAGAAGATCGCCATTGCGATGGCAATCCCGATCAAGGCTCGCTTAATCAGCTCTCTCAGCGTCTCTTTCATGGTATCCACCTCCTACAGACCAAGATAGTTCTTAAACTTTGGCAGATATGTTCTGGAAACATAATCCTTGCACCCATTCTTCATTTTCAGAAGCAGCGTCCCTGAAAAACCCGGTTCAAGGCAATCCATATACGAGAGGTTGATCAAAGTTGATTTGGAAATCTGCATAAACCGGCTTCCCAGCTGTCTTCCAAGTTCATAGAGCCGTTTGGAAGAGCGATAGGTTTGCTTCTCTCCGTAAATCATCGTCGCTCCATGCTCAATTCTGATCATATAGATGTCTTCCGGCTTCAAAACAACAATATGGTCTTCCTGTTGAAGAGCCGTGACCGGCGTTTCGCCTGTACCGAGCAGCTCAAGTGCGTGCTGGATTTCGTCCGTCACCCGGTCGGTATAGATGACCGCGTATGGTTCTTTGTACTTTGCAGAAATATCTACGCTTACCTTCACATCCTGCCCTCCTCTCTTTGATGATGCCAGCATACAATAAATCGAAGATCCTGTCCCGGTCATTCCGGCAAGCGGCAAAAAACAGAGGGTGAACGGTCAGTCTAGATCGCTTTTTTCAAATGCCTTCACGGAAATTACGTAAGAGAGGAAGAAGAAGAAAACGGCTGATCCCAGGCAGAGCAGGAAGCGGACAATCCTTGCTTCCGCCATTAGGGCTGTTCCCCGCAGGATGCCGATTACGATTCCGGCTGCGGCAGCGTAGGAGATCACCGTCAGCATTTCCACCTTCTCAACCGCTCCCCGCCACGTGCACAAAAGGGCGAGAGAGATGCTGCCGGCAAAGATCGCGATCGCAAGCCCCATGAGGAACAGTTCAATTTCAGAAATCAGTTTGGCAGATCCAATAAGCACGCCAATCATTCCCAGCAGAGCAGATATCCCCGATCCTACAAACAAGATCAGGCAGATGACCGCAAAGGCAAGAACCAGAACAGAATATAGCCCAAATGTCTTTTTCAAGCTGTAGCAGTCCTTCCAAATGAAACCGCTCATGATACCGCGCCTCCCTTCGTCATAATCAGCATGATTTCTTCTATCGAAGGTCTTTCTATGACGATCCCCCTTCCCTCCGGCAGTTTTGCTGCCTCATGATCCCAGATCACATCGACAGACAAAGGGTTTTCCCGGCGCCATTCGGACCGACTAACCCCGTGATCGTCCCCTCCGGACAGGTGAGATCGATGTGATCCAGCCGAAAGGATCCATAAGATTTCATCAGTCCTTTCAGTTCCAAACTATCAGCCATCGGTTATCTCCTTCTCTCCTTCGTCCTGATCGTACAGCAATTCGATGAAACGGATCAGCTCCGCTCTCGATAACCCATATCTTCGTGACAGTTCGATCAGGTCACGCGCCTTTTCCTCAATCAGCAGGTCTTTTTCTTCCTCGATCCGCGCGAGGTTACGATCTGATACAAAGGTACCCTTTCCGACCACACTTTCGATCACCTGTTCCCGCTGCAGACGGTCATAGGCTTTCTGCACGGTCAGAACTCCGATCCTCAGTTCCTTTGCCAGCACCCGCACGGAGGTGATCGGATCGCCCGGCCGTAACTCTCCGGTCATGACCATATCCTTGATCTGACCTACGATCTGTTCATAGATGGGCTGACTGCTGTTGTGATTGATAATTAGTTCCATAGGTCCCCTATCGCTTAATAGAAGTCACGCCATAGTTTCGATCAGAATCAGGATCAGCGGCAAAGCGATCACCACGATGATCAGGATCAGAATGATCCGGTTCAAGGTTCGGTTCGGTTTGGGTATCGCTGTGCCGGACTCGAAAGAGAAAGTCCGAATCGGGGCGTAACCATCGAGCAGCTCCTTCGCCCTCTTCAGATCCTCTTCCCCGACCAGAATCTGATAGCCCGATGAGGAAATCCCCTCATAGATCCCCATCACTCCACCTTGGGCATAAGCTGCAATCTGATTTTCTTTCAGAAAATTCACAATCTGGTCAGCCTCTACCGAGCTTGCTGCAAATCCGGCTTTCACCAGTTCCCTTCCATTTGTACTCATAGGATCGCCTCCTCTCTATATAATACACTATAATACACTACGATACTCTTGTCGATATTCTTCATCGAAAAATCATCATAAAGGCTAACATTTTCAGGCTTCTCCCCGCCGCAATATCTATAGCCCATTTAACTTTAGAGGACACTCTTCCACTTTATTCCAAGGACTGCTTTTTCCAATCTGGCATCCTCAAACTGAACGTGAAAAGGACAAATAAACAGGTGCCTGCCAACATCCAATCGGCAAGCACCTTCTAATTTTCAATATGCTAAAATTTAGCAACCATAATCTCAACCTTATCTTCTCCCCCTCGCCAGGATATAGGGGCAGGGCAGGAAAAACAGGGCGGAGAGCAGCAGCATACTGACCAGCAGCAGGATAAAGCTGCCCCAAAGACCCCCGAAGAAGACTCCCACTGCCGCGAATACGACGACCACAAGCAGGGTCATCGAAATCGCGATCATCTGGATCCAGGACCGGATCATGTCCGGCAACTGGGTCGGCAGCAGCAGGGAAATCATCGCGGTCGTAATGGTCATAAAGAGATCCATGACCATCAGCAGGACAAAACCGCCCAGCGCAAGCGGAAGATCCGGTCTTAAGACCAGACAGATCAAAAGATAGGACGGCAGAATGTTAAGCACCGATTCCACCAGACCGCTCGCCAGGCTGAAAAGCAGTTTCTTCGCCGGTCTTTCCGGCACCAGATAAATGAAATCGTGTCCCATTTCCTCCGCAAGCGGATTGCCAAAGGCTCGCAGGAAAACAATAAAGCCCATTCCGATCAGATAGATGATCAGGGTCGTCCATCCCGACTTTATGGCAAAATAATTGAGAACGATCAGTCCCGCCGCCACTAAGAGGTAGGTGTTGCAGGTCTTGGTGAACATACCGAGCAGATAGCCATAGCGGCGGTCATGCAGGCTGCGCATCAGGAACATCGCTGCGCCCCGCCCATGGGAGAAATTTTTTCTGGTCCGGGCAAAGATGCGGGATAAGAATCCCCGCTTCACTTTCAGCTCGATCTCTGACTTCCCGGTATTCTTTCGTTCCAACACGGCCTGATTGCGCTCCGCTCCCGGCAGGGCATCCTCATAGAAGTCCGCCGGCAGACGGCTGGTCAGAACATAGAGCAGGACTGTCCCCCCAATCGTCATCAAAAGGAAGGTAAATGCAAGTCCCAAATCCCCGGCAATAACCTGAATGCAGAAAGCCGCGAGCCAGCCGATCAAGGGAACCCACTGCCAGCTGGCATTTCCAAAGAACTGGCTGACAGCCGCCAGATAGTTGTTTCCATTTGCCCGATAGAAGAAAAAGTATGCCGCTGCCACCAGTAACAGGACCGCAATCACGCCCCGTTTGGCAAGTTCCAGCCGCTTCTTTTTTCCGCCCGTCAGCAGCGTATAGGTCAGCACTCCGACCTGCTGGCACATGATCAGATTGACCGCCCATGCCAGGAAGAGCAGCAGCGCCTTGGGAACGGAGACACCTGCATTTACCAGATTGGGAATCTGAAAGAGCAGGTAGATGGACGCCACAACCTTGGCTCCCATCTGCATGTTCATGCGAAAGAGCAGAACCGCTGTCGGGTGCAGGGGAGCTGTAAACAGGAAATTCACATCCGCCATGTTGAAAATCTGAGTGCCGCTCTTGTCCGCCGTATAGATGGCATAGAGAAAGGTCACTAAAATGATCACCAGAGGAAGAGCCAGGAGAGCCTTCTTCGCCTGCTCAGTTTGAAAGCTGCCGCCTCTTTTCGTCTCGCTTTCTTCCACAGCCTCTTCTTCATTTTCCTCATATTCCTGTGACGTCGCTTCCTCATAGGTCTCCGTCCGCTCCCGCTGCTCAATCACATGACCGATGGAAAAGCCGACGACTCCGCCCAGAAGTCCCATAATGACGATAAAGATCAGGAAAAAGGCAACCCAGGTTCGGAAAATCTTCTTTAATCCATTGAGAAAGGTATGACCCAGATAATAAAGAGTCAGATTCATGTCGTCTCCTCTCCGGCTTCCGTCAGCCTGAAGAAGAGATCTTCCAGCGTTTCCCCGCTCGCCATAAGGCTCTCATGCGTCACATTTGCCACAATCCTGCCTGACTGCATGATCAGGGTCTGATCCCAGAAGCCCTCTACCGAATCGATGATGTGAGTGGAGATCAGAAGGCTGGAACCGCCCGCCTTCAGCTCCTGAAAAATATTTTTCAGCTCCCGGATCGCATGGGGATCGAGTCCGATCATGGGCTCATCGAATAAAATGAACTTGGGTCTTGGCAGAAGACCGATACAGATCGACAGCTTCTGCTGCATCCCCTTGGACAGCTCATCCCCGAACTTCTTTTTCTTATCATCGAGCTGCAAGCGACGCAGGAGGTCCTCCTTATAGTCCCTGTAATCCGTCAGTTTGTAGGCTCTGGCGATAAACTCCAGATGCTCGTCCACGGTCAGATTGGGATAGAGCGACGGCATCTCGGGCACGTAACCGATCAGCCGTTTTGCCCCTACCGTCGAGGTGTCCATCCCGTCGATGCGGATGCTGCCCTCATGCCTAAGCAGACCCATAATGGACTTCATCGCCGTCGATTTGCCGGCGCCGTTCGGACCCAGCATGACCGCAATTGTCCCGTCCGGTATGGTAAAGTTCAGATCGTTGTTGGCGACAACCTTGCCAAACCGCTTTGTCAAACGCTCTGCTTGCAGCATAGTCTTCTCCTTATCAGACAGGGAATTTGCCTCCCCGCCACTATTTTTATATTTTTAAGTAGTTTAAAGGGAAGGGAGCTTAAAAGCAAGCAATAGTTTGAGATTTAAGGTGCTTTAAATCCCCGTATTTATATCCCCTTCCAAACTCATTTCAGCAGCCACTCAATTCCCCTGTGGATATAGGCATTCCAGAATTTCCAGTCATGAACTCCGGGACCCTCCTCATAACAAAAATCCGCCCCCTGCTCTTCAAAGAAAGTCCGTACCTGCTGATTATTCTGATAGAGAAAATCCTCTGTCCCGATCGCCATGTAGAGTCTCGGGTTCTCCCGTCCTGCCTGCACATTCTTCTGATACTGCACTTCCGGAGCTGCCTCCGTCCGGTCAAGCCCATTCAAATCACCAAAGACTTCATGGTAATACTCATAGTTGGCGACCCCATTATCAAAGCCCGGCTTCCGGTCGGTAATCTCATGGATAATCAGGGCAGGTGACAGGCAGATAGCTCCTGCAAAGGTCTCCGGATAGGCAAGGGCGGTGTGCATCGCTCCATATCCGCCCATGGACAGACCGCCAATCAGAGTATCCTTACGTTGATCGGAAAGTCCAAAGGTCTTTCTGCTATACTCCACAAGCTCTCTGCCTACAAAATCCTGATACTTTCTTCCGGTGGCAGCACGGTCAAGGTAGAAGTTATTGCCCCCTGCCGGCATCACAAGAGCAAGATTGTAGAGTCCTGCCAGGTCCTCTGCCATACCGTTATATTCCCAATCACTGTCATCCCCCGAAAAACCGTGCAGCAGGTACAGGGTCTTCATCGGTCTGTCGTAGTTTGGATTGCCCTTTTTCATCTCCTTGGGAAAATCATTGGGAAGTACATATCGAAAAGTCGTCTGCCCGGATTGGGCTACGGAATAAAATCTCATTCTGCCAGATGCCATATTTATTTCCTCCTATGCTCTTTATCGGTAGCTTGATATTACGCTTATTTCCCGGCTTTTCCAAGCGGATCACCGGCTTTTTACACGATGCCGATTCCTTGGTAGGAAAGTCGCTTGGAAGGCACCTGCACCATTTTCACAATTCTCTCCGCAATAAGACGGTTTATTTTTTTAGTTGAAACTGCCACAAATCTCCGGTTGGCACGTAGGTAACCGGGACATCCTCGTCTACCAGCGTCTTCAGCCAATCAGCGGCATAACGCGCTCCCAGCTCTTCCCAATTGAAGTGCCCGACGTGAATTAAGGCAAGGTCCTTGCCCTGCGTGATCGCGTCTCTGATATAGGAGACCAGGGTCCACTCGATGATCTCCCCGGGCAGAATACACTGAACTCCAGATTCTTCCATTGCCCGGATCAATTCTGTCGCATAATCGGTGAAATCGCCATCCTCTGTAAAATGTTGCTCGATAAAGGCATCCGGATAGATATGTCCGGCAATGGCTAAACGTTTAATCTTCAGATCCGGTTTTCCAAGAAAACGGAGCCCATTCAGTCCAATCCGTTCGATCAGTTCTGTATTGATCCGGTTAAGGGTCATTTCCTCCGGCAGGTCAACGACATAGCCATAGGGAACGGTCTGGTCCTTTGCCAGATAAGGAAGCCACCCCATATACTTAAGGACACCGGTAAAGATACTGTCCGGTCTGTGCGCATGCATATGGTCGTGGTCCCTCACAATCACGATTCCATGCTCAATTGCAAACTGAATCTTCTTATCATAGACGCTGCAAGAAAAGCCCGCTTTCCAATCCGGCCAGTCCGGAGTCAAATAACTCGTCGGCTCATGAACAAAGAGCAGATTAACTCCGAGAGCGGCTGTTTTTTCAAGAACTTCCATCGTCGGAACAAGCGCCGATACAACTCCCCGACACTCCACATTCGGATCTCCGACCTTGATTCCGTCACAGCCGTCGTAGTCCGGCCCCAGATTTGGATGGTAGCTCTTAAGATGATCCAAGATCTTCTGTATGGTCATAGTTTCTCCTTGCCTCTAAACAGCTTTGAATTTTAAAGATCAGCCTTTGACAGCCCCTACGACAACGCCCTTTACAAAATACTTCTGTACAAAGGGATAGATGATGACAATAGGCAGGATTCCAATCACTGCCATCGACATTCTGACTGCCGTACCCGGGAGAGTCACCGCACCGGCGCCGACCGCAACTGACGCCGCCCCGCTCTTTAAGAACTGGATATTATTCATAATTCGAATCAACAGGTTCTGGATCCCGAAGTACTGAGGCTTTTGAATGTAGTAGAGAGCATTGACCCAATCATTCCAGTAAATAAGCGCCGTAAAAAGTGAAATGGTCGCAACGGTCGGAACAGCGAGCGGCAGAATAATCTTAAAGAAAATGGTCAACTCTGAGGCTCCGTCAATTTTCGCCGATTCAATCAACGCCTCGGGTATACTGTTGGCATAGTAGTTACGCACCAGGAAGATATTAAAGGCGCTGCAGAGGTAGTTGGGCAAAATTAATGCCCAGATCGTGTTCTTAATATTGAATATCTGTGACCATAACATATAGGAAGGAACAACGCCTCCGTTAAAGAGCATGGTGAAGAATACGAAAAATGCAAGCGCTCCTTTAAAGCGAAAATTCTTGCGGCTCATGGGATAGGCAATCATCGTTGTGATCAAAACGGAAATCGCCGTTCCAACGATTGTGACAAAGGCAGAAATCCCATACGCCCGGCCGATTACCGACCACTGCTGTGCCATATAGACATAAGCTGCGGTCGACCACTTTGCCGGAAAGAAGCTGTAGCCATTGGCTAAAAGAGTCTTTTCATCCGTAAAAGACGCAATCACAATCAAAATAATCGGAAGAAGGGCAAGGACTGAGAAGATCCCCCCGATAATGGTCGCCACCAGGCGAAACCGTTTTGAATCATTGACAACTTTTTTTGTTCTGCCCTCTGAGGGCATTGTTTTCTGTGCCATCCGAACCTCCTTAGAACAGTGCATTTTCATGATCGAAACGGCGAACTAATGCATTTGCCGAAACAACAACAATGAAACCAAGAACCGACTGTACCAGACCGGCTGCCGCGCTCATGCCCACGTCATTTAATTCCATGAGTCCCCGGTACACATAGGTATCAATCGTCTGAGTCGTCTCATAAAGTGCCCCTGAATTCATCGGGACCTGATAAAAGAGACCGAAATCCGAGAAAAAGATTCTGCCCACAGCCATCAGGGTCATAATGATAATCGTAGGTTTGAGCATAGGCAGCGTAACCTTAAAGATCTGCTGGAGCTTAGTGGCGCCATCCAGGCTTGCCGCCTCATAGACCGACTTATCAATACCGGCAATCGACGCCAGATAAATAATGGACATATAGCCGACATTTTTCCACAGGTAGACAAAGATCAGGATAAACGGCCAGTAGCCCTTCTCCATATACCAGGCCACTTCATGACCGCCAAAAAGTTTGAGTACAGTATTGTTGATAAAGCCGCTGTCCGCGTTGAGGAAGGCGTATACCATATAGGCGATGACAACCCAGCTCATCAGATTAGGCAGCAGCATAGCGGACTGGAAGAACTTGGTTCTGATGGAATTTCCCAGTTCACTCAGCAAAATCGCGACAAAGATCGCAAATATCGTACCGAGCACAATGAAAGCAAGATTATAGAGGAGGGTATTCCTCATCATGGTAAAGGCATCTTTTGTCTGGAAGAGGAACTTAAAATTGTCAAATCCCGACCATTCCGATCCAAAGATTCCCTTCTTGTAACTAAAGTTCTTAAACGCCAAAAAGATACCGAACATCGGGATATAATTATTGATGAGCAGATAAAGGATGCCCGGTGCCGCAATGAGGAGCAGCGGACCGGATTTCGCATATTTTATCTTTGATTTTTTTGTCTTTCCCAGCATAAACTCTCCTTCTTTCACTACGAATACAATCTCAACTTATCTTTAGTATAAGTTCATCCCCCTTCTCCCGCTTTCAAAAATGAGAAAAGCCTTTTTAAAAATAAGCAGGGGGTCCCCTTCAACAGTCAAAGATCCGCAAACTTTTCAGATAGGCAGTCAGTTCCTCCGCCATTTTCCGGTGTCGTTTCTCAGTCGGGTGCATGCAGGCGCCAACGTCATCGGAGAGCGGGATCATCTTCGTAAACTTGAAGCAGCTCACTCGTTGATCCCCTGTCTCAGCCTTATATGTTTCTACAATCCTGCAGATATCGGAATAATAATAGTAATCGATACTCCCAAGGGCGCAGATGATGTAGGTGTCCCGACCATTTCTCATCCTGACTTCTTTCAGAAAGCTTCGATAGTCTGCCTTGAACTTCTCATCAACCTGTGTTTGGTCTTCCGCCAACTGCATCATTGTTGCATCATTGGTCCCCAAATTGATCACGACAATCTTATTCTGATGCCTTTTAAAATCCCATTCTTCCGCCTGCCTTCCCAACTGATCCGCCAAAGGTCGGTCTGTATAAACATAGAGTTCATCCATGGTATAGGGAAGCGGGATATTCGCCAAGGGACGGGCAACCGTGATCCCGGAAACGGCGATAAGGGTCGGATCCATGCCTAAAGCCCTCGCCGTCAAAGCTCCATACGTCATCCAGCCATTTTCATCTGCAGCATGAAATTCCCTATATTCCTCCCTGCTCCTGTTCCCAAAACCGCAGGTAATCGAATCCCCTATAAATTCAATTCCTCCGTGGGATACCTGACCGGGATAGGAAAACTCCCCTTGACAGCGAAGTCCCTTTACGCCGACAAGCGATCCGTTTCCCTCCGTAAGCTTGACCACCTGCAGGCGATGAGACTTTTGGTCATCCCCGCTAAAAAGAACCACCTCCTGGTCTTTCCTGGACAGGGGCTGTTCCAAATACGGAACTTCATTTCCATCAAGAAAGACTGCTATCCAGGGCCAGTCCCTGATCTTTACCAGACTCTGCTGAAGAGGGGTTTGGGGATCCTGTTCCTTCTCCGTTCTGACACCTGGAACTGCCGTAAATTGAAGAGACAGGAAAGTCCCCTTAAAATCAACCGTAAAACCGGAGAGTGTCCAGTCAAAGTATAAAGTCCCACCGTTTTCGTCCCAATAGGTGCGCCCGTTTCTTTTAAGATAGGGCAGTACCTTACTGATCGTCTCTTTTTCTATCATTCTTCTCCTGTTCCGCTCCTTGAGCCTTCAGCCATTCATCACAAAGTTCGACCCAATGTCCGATGTGGGGAAGCTTAAGTGTCAGGTCATTTTTCCCATCCGCCAAGCCCAATCCGTGTGTACCCCCGCTGAAAATATGGAGTTCATACGGAATTCCCGCTTCCTGCAAAGCCCCGGCAAGAACCATGCCCAGGCGACCGTCATCGCTGGCGGTCTGCCAAATAAAGATAGGAGGTGTGTCGGCGCTGATACACTTCTCAGGTGCCAGAAAGAGCCTTTCGGCAGCCGTTTTCCCAAAATTCATCCCATCGTCCGGCAGGATCCCAAAGGGATGGATTACAGAAACATCGGTAAAAGCGCCATAGGCAAGCACCGCCGCATCCGGTCGGCAGGAAAATCGTTCTATGGGATCATCCGCATCTTTCTTTCCCGTATCAAAGTGGGTGGCACAATTTCCGCAGATCATCCCCCCGGCGGAAAAGCCCATAACATAAACCCGTTTTCCCAGGTTCCAGGAATTTTCTTTGCTTCTCAGCAGCCGAATCGCTCTTTGCATATCGGCAATGTCGTCAAATCTGGAGTAAGCCGGAGCCAGCCGGTAAGAAAGTATCGCCGTGTTGTACCCCAGATCATGAAAAGCCTCTGCGATATTGGGACCCTCCGAACCGGTTCTCCAGTTAAAGCCTCCCCCATGGGCAATCAGAATGGTATCCGCATCTGCTTTATCTGCCGGAATAAAGACGAGATAGGGTTCATCCTGCCTCGGATCCTTATTCTTCTCATAACCCGGTGCTCCCTCGGCCCATAACTGGGTCTTTTCAAAGGGTTCCATCCCCTTATTCCAAAGTTTCAAATTGCCGTCCACATCAAGGGACCCGTCCGCGAGTCGGTGGTAACGGACATTCCGGATAAATACATCCTCTTCAACAGCCCTCTTAAGTTCCCTTACATTATTCCAATATTTTTCTTCCATATTACGAAAACCAGCCTTTATCCCATATAGCTCTTGCCATCATCCGACCTCCGCGGGTGTTAGGATGAATCCAATCTCCCAGATGCAGATTCCCTTTTAGAAAGTGAGGAGACTTCTCATCCCGCATCAGGGCATCGAAATCGATGATACCGTCCGCCAGGTTCTGTGTCCGGATGCAGGCATTTAGTTCCGCCCGAATCTGTTCCGCTTCCGGCTTCCAGTCAGCATCCGGAAAACCAAAGGGAGCAACCGTCGCCAGGTAGATCTTGGCTCCATGGTCGTGTACCTTTTGTATGACTTCCTCCATATCCTTCCAGATCTCCTCTCCGGTCGGAACCGCCGCCTCTTTAAAGATAAAACTAGCGGCAACATCATTGACCCCCTCCATAAGGAAGACATAGTCCGGGCAGCCGTCTTGAAATACATCCCGGTCAAAGCGGTTCTTTCCCGCAATTCCCAGGAATTTTCCATTTCCGGCAAGGGTTGGATCGTTGGGATAATCCCGCGAAAATCGATTGCCGGATATCCCCCGGTTGATAACGCTGATCTCCCCCGGACGGCTTCGGTAAAGGAGCAAAGTCAGGGGATCTGAAACGTAGGACATATGGGTGATGGAATCTCCAAAGAGAAGCAAAGTCCTGGGATCCCGGTCAGTCAGAATTTCAATATCTGCTATGCCTGTAAGCGCGTAATTCTGGTTGGGGTCTTCCCCCAAGACCGGAAACAGAGCATTCCTATCATTTAGGGTCAGATGCTCCTTCCCTATCTGGTCTCCATCTCCTAATTCTGTATACCAGACTTTTCCGGAAGAATTCATGCACACCGCTCTGACCTTTGTCACTTCTTTGAAATAAAAGGAAATCTCAATGACATCGCCCGGCGCAACCTCCAGATCAACCGGATCACTGTATACCTGCCGTCCTGCCGGGATCCGGATCTGTCCCTCACCCCCAAGGGTCAGCGCCCCCGGACCTTTTACCTCTCCTGCAATCTCATCCAGGATACGAACTTCGGCTTTTTCAATGTGCATCTCATGGGGGCTGTAGAGATTGCTGAAGCGGACCCGCAGCCCCTTCCCCTGTAAATTGTTTCGGAATATTCCCCGCAGGGTCATATCCTTAAGTGTTCCCAGCACACAGTTGTAATCAATCACTTCATAACTCCAGGTGCGTACCCAATGTGCCTTCATACCGTTCCTTTCCGCCAAAAGGTCCCTGCAAAACCAACCTATTCGCTCAGTCTTGCAGGGACCTTCCGGTCATTTATTCATACTGAATGTCATCCATCACTTCTGCTCTGCCATCCAGGCGTCAAGCTGTTCCTGTTTTGCTGCCAAGATATCATCATATCCCGCATCCTTAAGCGCTTTCTCGAATTCCGGAATGGCAACTTCCGGATCTACCGACCCGCACTGAATGCCCGGGAAATACTGCTGAAGAACATTGGATACAGCAGTCAGTTGTGTCTGTACTGAAGAGGCATCAAAGGTAAAACCCATAGCCGGAGACATCTTTGCCTTATGGTTCTGCTCATCCTCCCACTCCAAAGATTCTTTTGAGCCTGAGCCTTCAAGCGGCCACTGGATGAAGAAATTGCCGAGGACGCCGCAGGAGAGCTGGGCTGTATAGGGAACCGTAGAAGCATCCTGTCCTTCCGGATAAGATACCGTTCCGTCATCGTTCTTGACGTAATCTTCCCCTTCGATCCCATAGAGAATGGTATTGATGACCTCCGGGTCTGTATAGGTAAGGTTAAGGAACTTGAGTGCCGCATCCGGATGCTTGGATGTTGAGGAAATGCACTGGGTGATGGCATTGATCGAAGTCGTATCAAGATAGGACTCGCCCAGAGCAATCGCTCCGACATCATAGCCGGAAGGAGCAGAGAGGGAAGCTGCTGTATCTTCAAGCGGATAGCTGTAAGATGCCACATAAGCAAAGTAGCTGCCGGAAGACATCAGTTCCGCTGCCGCGCTCGTAGTCGTTGCAGCATCTTTCATGATGAGCCCCTTTTCGTACCAATCCCTGACAAGAGCTGCATTTTCTTTAAACTGATCGAGGGAGAAGAAGCTCTTTACGGTCATATCATCGCCCTGAATCACGCCGATCGGCTTGGTATAATCTCCGCCCAGAAAGTCTACGTCGTCACACCACCTGGACATACCGGAATCACCGGTACCGACCGGAGCAAGCGGCGTGATATCAGGACGAGCTTTTTTGACCTGTTCAAAAATGGCAGTCAGGTCCTTGGGATCTTTAATTGAATTCATGTCAAGTCCGAGTTCTGCCGCCAGATCTTTTCGGTAGATCAGCATGGGCTGAAGGGCAAACGGCTTGAGGGTCGGAATTCCATAGATCTTGCCATCCTTGGATGTGGTCTTGAGCCATTCATCACCAATCAGCTTTTTCGTCTCCGGAGCATCCTCATCAAGCATGTCTGTGATATCCAGCGTCATATCATTTGCAATGGATTGAGAAAGGTCCCCCAGTGAGTGGAAAATATCGACCTCACCATTTTGTGCCGCCAGACTTACCTGCTGAGCATAATCAGCGACGGAAAGCGGCATCAGATGTACTTCTACGCCAATCTTCTTTCTTGAAATCTTGTTGATGGCTTCTTCAACTTTAGACGTGTCATCAGGAATTGTATTAAAAGATACAAATGCGTATGTAACCTCTTCATAATCTCCCTTGGACGCACTGCTGTCCGTCTGCTCCTTTGAACCTGCAGCTCCGCCACCGCCGCAGCCCATCAAGAGCCCTGCCGCCATGATGCCTGACAGCATCAGACTTAATACCTTCTTTTTCATGATCTCCTCCTTTTTCTTTTTGCGAACTCAGGTCACAAGCTTTATGTTGGTTTTTATTATAAGGAGGACCGGCTTTCCCTTCTTTTAAAAAGAAGCCTATCTCTTTCAATTATGAGCAAAAATCTCCGTATGATAATCATTCGGCGTCTTTCCCGTCACCTTCTTAAAGACAGTGGAAAAATATGAAAAATTATCAAATCCTACCTTCTGTGCCACATCACTAATTCTGATGTTGGGGCGAGCCAGCAGCTCCTTTGCCTTCCCCACCCGATATTCCGCCAGGAACTGTCTGACGCTCATGCCAATTTCCTTTTTAAAGATCTTAGCCATGTACTCGGGCGTTAAAAAGACGCTCTCTGCAATGGTTGTCCGGGTTATATTTTCCCTATAGTGCCGGCTGATATACAACTTCACTTTATTTGCAATCGAATCAGCGTGCTCCACTTCCTCAACATAATTCTGTGTCTTCGTAACCACATAGATCTGCCACCGCATCATATCCATCACAGAATCCGTGGCCTTACGTTCCATCTGTACGGAGAGAGGATCAAGAAACAGCTGCGTTGCCAGGATCTCCCTGTCATTCAGATAAACATAGAGCGATTGCAGCAGGTCCTGCCTGATCTCCTGCAAAGCCTCCGTATCGATCATATGCTTTGCCGTGAGGTTCTTTATGCTCAGCTTCAGCAAGTTTAACAGTTCCTTCGTTTTCCGCTCTGCAAGCAGAGCCCGAATCTGGTCCTGGTCCAGAATGTGTCCGGCTTCACGGGTCATGACAATCTCTTCATCTTCCGTAAAGACACCTCCTCTGGAAGCCACATTGTTCCGGTCCTGCTCTTCAAGATGCAGGCGGGCAGCAGTAAGTTTCCAAAGAGCATGGAGTCCACTGATATAGC
>AUXO011078964.1_pt1 | contig 21916 bp, 21 predicted proteins | sample 768731 | NCBI WGS metagenome assembly AUXO01 (sample SAMN02715735, study PRJNA202380) | gut metagenome | biome: sheep rumen | host: Ovis aries | place: New Zealand: Palmerston North
AAATTCAAAAACTGATTATCTCACTGCTGGCTGGTGAGTTGAAGGCACTATATTATTAAGCGCTTACGTTCTTATGCCATTCGGCAGGTTCTAATTGCGATGCAATACTCGTGGTCTTGAATGGATAACCGTCACACGTATATCTATTTATACGTATCAATTTTCTTGATAGTCTCGTCCGTAAGAACAGCTGATGAATCAGTTAATGATCCATCTTCAGTAAGGATCGGAGTATCAATAATTGCTTTTATTGTTACCGCTATAGACGCAGCTGATGCTATGGCCTTCTTAGAGTCAGCAGAATACTTAGAATAATCGTATCCTTCATTGGCTACAATTTCATTCATCCGATCAATCAAAGGAACGAATCTTGTATCCAATCTGGACATAAGACTGTAGAACATATATGTTCTGCGTCTTATAGCTATACATAGATCTCCTCCTTGGAGTAATTGATTAACAATCTCTTCAGCATGAGCTTTATTTGCTTTTGCATTTTCAAGATTCTTACCGGCTTTCGCTCCCGTTATAAATCCCATAACAAGCAAAGCCGGACCAGCGACCAACCCACCTAATACAGCTGTTCCGCCTGCGATTCCCAATCCACCTGCCGCTAAAGAACCGCCTCCAAAGAAAGCAAGTGTAGCATTTGTTGCAGCCGCTCCACTTAAAGTTGAGATTGCAGTTCCAGTTGAAGCAGTAGCTAATGCTGTAGCTGCACCATATGCACCAAATGCAGTAGCAGCACCACCTGCAGCACCGGCTATTCCTCCTTGTCCCAGTGATACAGCAAAATTGCTCATATTTCCGAGAACTTCAAAATCCTTTTTATCTATATGCAGTTTGGAGATTTCTAATAATCCTAAGCTTTCCTGAAAATCTACATTCTTAATTTTCTCAAACGTATCCAAAAACGAACGAACACTACTGTTTAAAACGGATACTTTGATTTGTCCAAGACTATTCAAGGAATCACCACATTGAGATCTTAGAACATCCAGTCTTTTAGCAGCTTCATCCACCATACTATTGGCTTCGGCATTTAGTTCCTTGGCTTTCTTTTGGTCTATACCAGCCTTAAGCGTTTTTCCTCCACCAATCGCACCGGTAACCGCTGCTACGCCAATAAACAATAGAGGCAAAGGCATTTACTGTCCCTCCTTACTGTCCTTGTTTTTTAATTTCTGAAACAACGAAGAACCCGTTTTTCCTATCGTCCGAGTTGTAGCACTGAATCCCTTTTTTATTCCTTTTCCTAATTCGCTGGCAGCAGGTGCAACTTTATCGTTAAATGTCGTCTTAACATTAGTTGCCACTTTCTCAGCAGTTTCAGATGTCTTGGATGCCACAACATCAAATTTCTGCTTGATCTGCGATTCATCCTCAGTATTATGCATCTTAAGTTTTTGCTGATACTCATAGGCTTCATCACACATTAGTGATGTTACGGATTCGACTATCGTTTTTTGCCTGAGCTCAATCTCCTCTACCATCGGGCGTATCTCTGAATATGATTTAGTAGACGATTCCAGCATTGTTTTTTTTCTTCTCAAATCAATAACCGTCTTCATATATTGTTCCAGCTCGAGATAATCCGTTTTACTCATCTCCAGAGTTCTCGAGACATGTCTAATCAAACGAAGCTCTTCTTGGTCAATGTGCTCCTCGTTATATGCAACAGCAAACAGATTCCAAATAACATATCTTGGCGTTACAACATCTACACTAATAACATCCACGACAAGAGAATCTATATACTCTTGGAGAATGTCATAGTAATCCGGATCATTTATAGCATCGCTCAACTTTTCTGTGCATTCACTAATAATTGCATCCTTATATGAGACAAACCCTTCAGGATCAATTTCAGAACCTATTTCTTCAAACTGCTTTGATTCCGTATCCAAAATAGTCCCGTCAGTCATCATCAGACTGTATATTGTTTTTATCACACCTTTTCTATCTAGATATTTCATATCAATATTCCTCAAAAGATAAAATCATTATCAGACCCCATTAATTCATCAAATTCATCTTGCGTTTTAAACTGAGGATTACGATCAAATTGTTCTTGTATGATTGCATTACCTTCAATAAACGCATTGGAGTCATTGTTAACAATCCCTGCGTCCATCAGGTCAACTCCTTCATTAACGGCAACCAGATAATCGCCAAGATAAGTCTCCACCTGAATTCGCATCGCATCGCGACTTCTTACAATAGCTCTGATACTTTCCTGGACTTGTTTCTCAATGTTGATACGTTGTTCTTTGGCTTCCTTATACTCTTCAATAGATTCAGCCAGTTTCTTTTTATAATCCAAGTATTCAAAATATGATTGGATCGTTTCGGACATAGCAAGAACTTTCTTTTCAGTTTCATCAGGAATCAACTCGGAAATGCACTTGACCAAGGCATCCGGATTATTTGAGATGGCACTTCCAATGCGAATCTTACACTCCTTCAGAACCAATCCTGACAAACGTGTCATACCAACGAGATTAACATTACTGACAAATCCAACCCAATTAATCTCAATCCCGGATTTAATACTCACAGATCGTATAGCAGCATCAGCACAGTCAACTATCTCAAAAGATGTGTTTGATAGAAGGCGAAACAAGCGAAAATCACCGTCTTTATCCGAAGGAAGGCTGTCTTTCCAATTATTCTTCTTTATAAATCTTTGTCTGATAGTCCAGACCGTCCTCGTCAGAAGTTCATTTACAATTACGGGTAGGGCAGATGCTATACCAAAACGCAAATCATACCCTTCCTCATACACCTTGGTCATCATCTCAGCAAATGAATCCCCGTTAAAATCGCCCCAATCCAAAGCCTGGGATAAAGAGTAAAACGGCATAGCAATTCCACTTCCACGTGAATTCTTACCAGGCTTGCGCGTCGAGCTGGAACCAACCATATCAGAGGCAAGATGGCCAATCCAATTAACAAATCCACAGAATAGCTTTGAATGATTATCAGAGCCATAGAAATATGGATATGGATTATTCGATGACTTACTGGGAACAACATGTATTATCTCTCCTTTATCCCAGAAAGAAGCGGTGTTTTTATTATTAAACTGATCGACTATCGAAAAAACTAAGCCTATTGGATCGGGACTATGAGCCAAAGATAGCAAATGATGATTGCGAGGATTCATATGCTCGAGAACTCCATCTGCTACATTAAGATCTTTTGCATATCTTGCATCGTAATTAACTGGGAATGCTTGTTCGAGATAACTGATGCACTTATCGAGATCTGTCGGCATCTTCTTATTCTTCCCAATAGTTCTCTTATCATTCTTCCAGAAGAACTGAGCGGCCTTCACAACAAACTTATCGGCCAGATCATCTGTAGGCTTCAACAACAAACTGTCATTAGGGTTTCCAACAAAGATTACATCAATCAAGCCTGCAATAGCTCCACAGGATGTAGCTAAAATATAATCCTGCTTATCAAGCTCAATAGTAGATATAACTTTCTCATTTGTCATAAGCTCAACCCATATCTGTTATTCTCTTGCTCATAATGCTACCATGATACCCTCAAGTTCGCCATCCATATAGATTTCAATCTTTGCAATTAGATTACTGTTATGATACTTACTGCATTCATAGTCCTTCATGAACAGATAATCCTCGGGAGAAATAACTAAGTTAATTATGGAAGAAGGAACAGAATATATCACCACATCTCCAGCTATATATTCTTTAGCATGCGCTCTGTTCTTAGCAAATCTAAAACCGTGATTAAGAAGTGTTTGATCCATTAAACTAGCTCCTAACGATTACCATACTTGCGACTTGTTGCTTCTCGTAATCCATTCTGAATTCGACCGGGCTCTTATATCCAAACGTTGTTTTTCAGTTTCAGTTAATGATGGTAAATCTTCAAACCTAATCTTCATCACATTGTTTGAAGGAAATTTCCAGAATGACCTCTTTATAGGATTATTGGCAATACTAGAGTTATTAGAGGATAATTGCCTTTCCTGTACACACTCCAATAAAGCGACAAATAATATTACTAAGAACTAATAATATTATAACCACTGGCTTCATTGTAACCTCCGCTCACAACGATAATTATCCATCAATACTCATATTATCAAAAGCATCAAAATCGCCATGGTACTCCAAACAGAAAATATGCTCATTGTCCAATGTTTGATTACAATACGTAATAGTATTCGTTGATAAATCAATTATCGGAGTACCTAACGATTCCGTTAGTATTGTCTCTGTAATCTCAAAAGATTCACGATCATAGAAACGCTGAACAAGAGGCAATAAATAAGCAACAATACCCGACAGTTTTTCTTCATATAGCTGTGATAATCGTTCAGCTAATTCATCATAATGCTGCTTATACTCATCACAAGAGAATATTACTCCATTGATCATTCTAATACTGGTCTTATATTTGTCGTCATAATTAAACATCTGATCACCTCTAATAATTACGCTGCACTTGCTATATTACCCATCGCCCGCCAAAACGCACTCCTTGTAGCTGCAAATGCTTCTCTATCGATTTCAGATTCCGCAACCATATTGGGGATTTGTCTATGCTCTTCCCCAGTAAGAATCGCTAATATCCCATCATTATGTTGTCCAACATGATGTAGTTGATAGGGTTGCCCCGTTGGGTCTAAAGGTGCATGACCAGACAATGCTCTTTCTAGATTTGTCACCCCATCCTGTGTATAATTCCAGTCTATATCTCGGATCAATGCAGATTGTGTAACGTCTCCCGAGTTTAGCTCTAGATTTAATTCAGTGGGTCTTAATCGAGCATTTTCCAAAACGGTATATTCTTCGGTACTATTGATCTGCCTTAGTACAGTCAAAGGATACCTACTAATGCGTTGTATTTCTGCAATTTCATTTATCGAAAGGCCCGTTTCACGTGCAGCTCCTCTTAACCAACTTAATTCACCAACGCCTCCTGTTACAGCGCCAATAATTGCGCCCCACATGAAGCCTTCACTTCCGGAAACCGCAGCAGCCTGAAGGGCAGCATCAAAATTATGTGTCTGAACACCTTCAACAATACCGCCTATTGTACCACCAACCACGCCGGATTGAATCGCCATCTCAGTTGCACCAGCGGCTGCACAGCTGAATACCATTGTTACTGCAGCTGGAGCTCCTACCGCCGGAGCGACGACTGCAACGGTAACACAAACAAGAATAACCCCCGTACCAATCGACATATTAGTCAAAGCCTGACGATACGCTCCGTACAGTTCATCATTAGATACAAATTCTTCAACAATCGTATTACCATCAGGACCAAGAGTAAAAACAAATCGGGTTCCCTCGAATTGATTAATTAGTTCCTCCTCGGTATGTCCAAAGAAGATATTAGCCTGAGAATTTGCAGCTAGTGTTTCCAAATACTCATCAGACACATATACGGCTTCAACATTTTCAACATAATAGTCTGAACTATTAATACTCTCGACCGCATTCAGATAAACCATATCTTCGACATATGTCAAAAGATTCTCGTCATTCAACCCGGTAAAACTATTCGGGTCTACATAGTCACTTGATATAGCTATCTCATCGGTGACATTGATAACTGTTTCATCTGATTCATTTACAGTTTCATCAACTACAGAGGTAGCAGTCTCCGTTACAACCATTGAATCAGATGAAGAGTATTCAGTCTCCGAGACATTTAACGCACTTGAACACCCTGAGATCAAAATAGACGTAGCAAGAGAAATAGCAATAAATTTATTAGTCTTCATTATTGTCACCACTTTCTTCAGATCCTGTCTCCTCTATTCTCTCTGGATTAGATTCATCCTGCTTTCCATCTTTAGGATTGTCTTCCTTTTCAGTATCCTTCTTAGCTTCACCAACAGTTTGCTTTTTTCCACGTCTTACAACGCTGAAAGCAACCATCACAAAGATGATCAATACAACTAAAACCGCCACAATAACAACTATTGTCTTATTGGGTATAGAACTCATTTCGTTTTCTTCTGGCGCAGCTTCCTCAGCACTCATCTCTGTTTCAGGTGTTGACTGAACTGTCGTAGACTCTGCAGGCACTGTAGATTCTGCAGGATCCGTTGGTACCGGGGATGGAGTAGGAGTAGGAGTAGGAGTCGCTACAATGATATCACCCAATTCGTTTATTTCAGCCCCTGCCGCAAGAAGTTCATTAATCTCATCTAATGTCTTTCCGGAAGTCGCTAAAGCAATCAAATACGGATCATCTCCAACATAAAACGTTTTGGTCGTGGTGCTTCCAGTATATTGATTAATTGCAATAACCTTATATACCCCTTCTTTCGTATAAATATCATAATCATGTGCAATACTGTTATCTCGAACCTCTAGTTGTAATCTTCCTGTATCCTGGCTCATTATCAAATCAGATCGTTCGATATTAACCGAAAGATATCTAGATCTTGCAAAATCGAGCTTAAATCCATTGCTTGTAATATTCCCATCAAGCAATTCGCGTCCATATGCGGTTGCAATTGCAGAACCGGAATTAACTTCCTCATCTGTCAATTCAAATGGGAAAACCATACAATCGCCATTTCGAATCGAGAAACTGAACGAAATACTGTAATTAGTATACTTGTCTATGACGGCATCTTCGCATATTTCATAATCAAGTGTAACTTCATAGTTTCCTTCCTCAAATAATTGCACTCGTGTATCTGCTGTCATTGATGCATTTGCCGCAAGGAAATCAGTATATATCATCGGCGCATGAGTATGATTGAGATAATCAGTAAATCTAACGATCAGTGTGCCATGCCGGAAATTGGTTTCTTGAACCTCAAATCGTTCATCCGAACCATTAGTATCTTCACTAATTGAAAGATTCTCATTCCCGTTTAGACAATTAATGTCTTGATCAAGATGAAACCATAAGGCAACTCTATCATCAGTATTCTTAAGGAATACTTGATTTCCATTATCATCAGTCTGATTTGATGTATAACCATTTACAATAAAGTGACCTAAATTCCATCCTGAATGAACATCATCATTAGAAATAGGATTAGATTCAGAAAAACCAGTATCTAGGCCAGTCTCATACCTATCACTATACTCATAACTCGGTTCTGTATTGATCGTAGTGGTATTGTTATCTATGTCTGTTTGGATAAAAAATGAATAAACTTCTGCAATTCTCTTATACTCGTATATATCAGACAAAACCGCCCTATCCTCTACTCGCTGCCCCATTTCATATGCAACCACTACACGATAGTAACAACCATTTAAGAGTTGAATATCATTCGTCGAATAGAAATCAACAAAATTATTACCAGACACTAATGCATCTGTATATTCATAATTCGTTACCCAATTATTACCATCAAGAGATGTTTGTACGACTATTGCACCATGCTTGATTTTCTTTGAAGTGTTGATGTCATCAATGACTTTAGAATTATCACTTATTATATTCCACTCATCTTTGGAGTTCGGAAAAACAGAATCACCAATGTCATAAGAAAATGTAACTATCTGACTCGAATACTCGCCAACCTCAAAGGTAGATGCATCTCCCGACACATCAATTAAGTCTCCAGATATGGAGAAGTGACCAAACGTATCGCTTGAATTCACATCGGTAACAGCGCTTGCTTCATCAAAATCGTAACCGCTACTATGCTTATGTTCACCCTCATCCCAACAATAGTATAGACCCGTGACATCCTCTATTTCCGTATCGGCCATAACAAAACCGACATCAATTATCGGCATCATTACTTCAACTGTCATAACCCCGGCAATTATTGTTGATAGGAATCGACTAACTCTTCTACTAATCATACTGCACTCCTCAATCTAAGATTTGATAACTCTATTTAATCCAAGCATTAACATTATGGTTATTCTTTGAAATTATAAACTCACACTATTTTAATTCCTTTTACTTGGTTTTAACATGTTGTAAATTATACTTTTCAAGCAATTATCAAACCGCCTATAGTTGCAATTATCGATAAAACTATTACTAACAATAGCGCTAACATAAACATTCCCGCCACCGCCAGTCCTATTATCAGTGCCGGGAGAATCACAACAAACGCGATAATCTTAGCAATGCCCCAAGTTGCTTTGATTCCCCAAAACAGCATTCTTACAATTACATAAGCAAAGCTACACAAAAAATATCGCTAAGGAGCTGGGGTGATCCCCGGCTCCTGCCCTCAATATTCTTCAAACCTTCATATTCCTCTTGAATTCAAAGCCACAGTCCTCTCATTTGCACAATGATAATTAATCCCGTTTATAAATGTCTCTAGTAAAAACCCGAGATCTTACATCGTCCAATGATGAATCATATCGATTTGCCAATATGTAATCAGAGCATTTCTTAAACTCAGTCAAATCATTCACGACCTTGGCTCCTTTGTATTCTCTCGTCTCGCATAATAGGGGTTCGTATAGAATGACTGACATGTGTTTTTCAAGAAGGCGTTCGATAACACCGTCAACAGACGTGTTTCTATAATTATCTGAACCATTCTTCATTATGAGACGATATATTCCAATAGTTGAGCCAGTTTCAGCCTTTTTAATAACAAAGTCTGCTATATAGTTTTTTCTAGTTTGATTTGACTCTATTATAGCTTCAATCAAGCTTTCTGGAATTTCCTCATAATTTGCGAGCAATTGTTTTGTGTCTTTGGGCAAGCAATATCCCCCATAACCAAAAGAGGGATTATTATAGAAGTTCCCAATTCTTTCGTCAGCACATACCCCTTCGATTATTGAAGATACATTTAGATTGTTAGAGCAAGCATAAGTGTCTAACTCATTAAAGAAGGCTACTCTCAATGCTAGATACGTATTTGAAAATAGCTTTATAGATTCAGCTTCAGAAAAACCCACTATATACTTTCGAACACTCTCCTCATGTGATGCATCCTCAAGTATTGTTGCAAATTCTTTTGCCAAAATTGTCAGATCATCATTTTCAATATCAGTTCCAATCACGATTCGAGAAGGATGTAAACTATCGTAAACGGCATGTGTCTCTCTTAAGAACTCTGGGCAAACGATAATTCTCTCGTATTTCATTTGTTGACGAATGCGTATTGAAAAGCCAACTGGCACAGTTGATTTAACAACAATTACACATTTATCGTTTATCTGTATTATCTCTGAAAGAACGCTTTCAACAACACTTGTATCAAATGATCCTTGAGCCGCGTTAAAATCAGTTGGAACCGCGACTATTACGAACTCAGCGTCAGAACAGGCATCAAACATATTGTCAGCAATGCTAATATCAGGACAACTTACCAGGTCGGAATCAGAAAGAAGAAAGTCTCCCTCAGAAACTTTCTTTAATTTTGTTCTATTTGTATCATAGGCTTTGATTATATGTTTTTTGCTGAGTATAATGCCCATGGGAAGTCCAACATAACCTAGCCCGATTATAGATATTTTATACTGCTTCATATACGCCATCCGAAATTCTGATTGTTTTGTTTTTATCAGTCAGTCTGCGAGACAATAAACTGCAGAGCCTCATCATTACCAGGAACAAAGCCATAGGAAATCTTTTGAGACTTCATAACTCGTTCAATTAAATCTGAGAGAGACCTGCCACTTTCACCTCTATCTGACTTAACTATGTGGTTTGAGTCTATAGCACAAGCAACCCTAATATTTTCATCTTGTTCTGACGACCTCACATCCCCACTTGAAGACATCAACACTGCAGGGATATTTACGCATAGAATCTCGCTAATGGTGTTTCTACCAGCGCGGCATACAACAACCTTAGCAGAGGAGTAAATCTTCCGAGGCGATGTATAGGTTGGGATGATATCAACATTAGAGGGACACGGCATTCTTGAAACAAGCTCAGCAACATGTTCATCATTACAATAAATGACAAAATGTTCGTCTGACAAATAGCCAGCGGCCTCAAGCACACGGCAAGCTATTTCAATTGTTGAGTTTAAGAATCCAATAGAAGAATTCACGCTTCCACCGCCAAGAATGACAGCAATGTTAGTTCTTTTAAGTAGTTCGATATCAAGAACATCTTTACGAACAATTGTATTTGTATATAAAACATTACAATCATATGTATTAAGCTCACTAACTGGAAGCTTCTTTGACAACCCATGTACAATTGCAGATCCGGCAGATAAATAGTGTTTTTGGAAGAATACTCTAGACGATATAGGATTAGACTTGTTGAAAAGATCAGAAGGATTCATTAATGCAAGTACTTTCTGACGAGGAAACACCTCACTCAATGTGCTGATAAAAAGCGGCTCCCCGTCAACAATAACGAGATCCGGATCATCGTCGCATATAATGTCAATCAGTTTTTCCGCTTCTCTACTTACTGGGTTAATACCAATAGGCATAATCTGATTTGAAGGAATCTGTTGTTCCATAATCAGGTCTATACCATGTGCTTCTATTGCATGTCTACCTTGAAGGTACGAATATGCTTTAACTTCATTTCCTCTGGATTGTAATTCAGACAACAATGCAATCCCAGACACAACTCTGCCAAGGCCAGGAAAGCCCCGAAAAATACCATAAATTCTCATTTAAGACACCCCAATCGCTTTATTAATTCTTCAGGAGTTAGACGTGTAATTTGATACATATCATTAACATAATTATTTCCGCCTATGGATACAGAGAACGCATTTTTATAAAGTTTAGACACCTTATCCTTTATGAAAGGATTAAACGAGCCATATGGATAACAAAATGACTCGACAGCATCGTACTCTTTTAACTGTTTCATGGATTCTGTAATAGAATAATCAAGATCATGTTCTGAAAGCTTTAACAAGTTTTCATGCGAAAGACCATGCGATCCTATTTCCCATCCAGCTTCGACTAACGCCCGAATCATATCACAAGATAAATGTCGCCTAACGGTATCATCCCTATGATTCCATCGATTATCTTTCCCTATCAAATCAGGACATATATATACGGTAGCAGTAAATCCGTAAAGCTGAAGTATCGGCAGTGCGGTAGTGAATACACTCTCATAACCATCGTCGAATGTGCATATTATCTTCTGATCCGAGCACGGACTTTCGAAAAATTCTCGAGCAGAGCATAGCGAAAGACCACGCCTAGCAATTTCATCCACTAAAGATTTAAAACCTTCAGGAGCATAATCAATAGCAGTATAATCTGAATTGATATCGTGAAACATTACGGCCAAACAAGAATCTTGACCAATCACAAGAGGTGTACTCGTATGGCCCGTAAGCACATCGTTCCATTGTTTTACTACCGTACTAAACGAAAGTTGTTCAGAAAGTAATGTTCTAATTTTGTCTCCATCATTATTATAGTAAGTGTTGCAACAGAAGTTATATAAAGTCTCAGCCATATTGTCACTATTCAGATCACTGAATAGATGATCAGGGAACTCATTTATAATAGCTTCAGATATATATCCTGTGTCAGACAGCAAAACATCTTTTCCTAAGCAAAGTGCCTCCACAAGAGAATTACCGAACCCTTCAAAAGGAGAAGCTTGAATATATACATCGACATCATTCATTTCTTCGAGTAACGTTTCTCGATTGCGATACCCTAATAAGAATACGTTATTTCCTAATGAATTGTCAGAAATAATCTTGCAATATTGCTCCCTTATATCATCATCTATCTTTCCAAACAAATACAGCTTATCATTCCTGTGTCTTTCATTAATGAGAGAGGCAAAAGCAAGTATCAAATTAGATACACCTTTCTTTTCGCCTAGGAATGTGGCCCCTGAAGCAAACACAATTTGGTTATTGCCTTTATTTGTAGTTTTACACTGACAGGAAATTGGAACATCGTAGTAATTAGGAATAACGTAATACCTGCATCTTGGATTATTGTTCAGTTTACGAGCATTATTGACAAGTTCATTAGACAAGGCGATGATTGCTTCCGAATATGATAGCGCTACCGAATTATAATAAGCTAAACCTGCATTTTCAAAACACAAATTAACTTCACTTCCGCAAAGTACTGTATATAACGGAACATGTGCTTCCTTACATATTAACATTGAGTAAAAAGCGGTTCTTCCCCCACCACAAGAAACACAAGCGTCAATTATGCTCGAATATTTTTTTATAAGGTTCTTAAGCAAAATGGCGGACCTTAACTTTTTACTAAGATCAGGATCATATCCACCATCTAGAACTAACCCTTCTGTAGGAGTCAGAAGCACCTCTACAAACACCTCGTGACCTAGCTTCTCAAATATCTCTTTTAACTGAACACAGTGTAGAGCTAATCCGCCTGCGTCCATTCCATTTTCTGACGTACATAACAAAATCTTCATAGATCATTCTCCTAAATACACTTAGTAAATGAATTCCACATTTTTTCTATTACAGTCCTTATTTCGAGGATCGACATATCAGAAATAGAAACAGGAGACTTGTCAAATATGCACTTTTGTAGTGATAAATCCGGCAAAAGCCTCAATTCCCCATATGTTCGACACCGAGTAATATTATGATCATAACAAGGAGATTCCAATAACTTAACCTTACCACCGCCTTTGAATATCCAGGTAATTATGCCACTGTCTTTATTCGTATTTTGTGAAATTGCTTCTTTGCCCATGGTCCGTTCAATTTGTTCGACAATCGATTGAGAATAATTGTTGAAGCCTTGCTCGATGAAGGGAAGTAGTTTGACTCTCTTTCCTGACTCAACAACATATTTGATAACGGCTGGCAAATTGGCTATTGTGTCCGGGTAAAGAACATAATTAAACGAATGTTCCACGTTGAATTGATCTAAAAGATGAACAGCCTGCCAGAATTGTTGGTTGGACATTCCGGTAATATGATTATATTCCGAGTCTTTAACCGACGGTAAATGCAGTGTTACCATTGTGCGCGTAGAACTTAAACGTAGCGCTATTTCTTCGGTTAACATACTTCCATTCGTTGCAAGTCCAAGTTCATAATCAGTATTAGTATTTATCCACTCTATCATGTTGATAGTTTCAGCATTCAACAGAGGCTCTCCACCTGAGAAGCGAATCTCACGAATTCCTACTCCGTCAATTGCTTCAGCTACTTTAATAAAGTCTTCGTAGGCAAGCAGCTTGCCAAGTTGTTCGGCACTTTGCCCCTCGTTATGACAATACAGGCAACGATAATTGCATTTGTTAGTTGTAAGTATTCGCAGTATTTTCCAGGAATCCATTTTATTCAGTCATCTCCTTTATCATTCTATATACACTTTCATATTTTTTATTTGTAAAAAAAACCGCATTTTTCGATTCTTCTAAATTCCACGCTTGTTTATACTGTTTTTTCGCATTAATAATCTCATGTTCCCTAATGTTTAAAATCTCAAAATTGTTAACTATCGCAATTGGAGATAGTTTGTCAATTTCATCCGTATAATCAGATGCATCCTCATATGGAATGACATATTTTCGTCTAAGTGCAGATAAAAAATAATACTGTTCCGAATTATATCGAGGACTGAAGTTTTGCCCCATAACATCATCAGGAGGTATGTTCATTTCCCTTTTATATTTCCATCTTGTCATCTGTTCTTCCGACTCAATTTCGGTACCATCAAAATATAACCGAACATCTGATGTTAACCCAAAACAGAACCAATCAGATACATGAAACGCATATGGTCGGGAACAATCGTTGAAAAGTAACTTCATAACATTGCATTGTTCGCCAACAACAAGTTTGTTTTTGAAAATCTTAAGAATATTGCTGGAGAAGGGGTATTTATTATAGTTACGAACAATTCCATCTCCTGCAAGAACGCAGTCAGATCTCATTTTTAGTGTATATTTCGTCGTTACACGTTTTATCCCGCCTTGAGTTGACACCAATAAACGGTTTCGATTGTCGTAATGTCTTACCGAATTGTCTTTTAAAAAATAAGGTGCTCCGGGATCCTTGTTAAAAACCACATCATCGAAATCAAGATTATCAACACTAGCACCTTGCCATGTTGAAATCACTATATATGCTCCAGGCAAGAATCTTCGAACACTTTCAATTGAGAATGCAGTGAATCTCTCGTCAATTGCACCTTGTATTACAACAGTAATTTCTTCGTTTCTTATATTGTTATACCTATTTGTTGAATGCTCAAACAAGTATGGCGCTATAAAATCATCAAGGGTGATTTCACCTTCGACTAATTTCTCATCAATCAAAGTAGTCTTTGGTCTTAATGAGATGCATGTTGTATCTGTGATAACAAAGAAATCCCGTCTTTCACCTTTGTTGTATGTAAGCATCGTACCAGCTCCGTATTCACTACCATGAAGCCAAACTGTACCTGAAACAATAATATATATTTCCTTAGCACTTTTACTGTATAGATATAACTCGTTCCTCTTATTACAAGGAAAATGCTTGATCTCATACCAGTATTCATCATTACTGATAAAGTCGTTCAAATCGTTATCTAAATCAATCTGTCCTATGATCATTTCAACCTCTCAAAACTGATTTACAACAAATACTGATGCCCCTGCTGATCTAGCCGCTGCAATTCCCACCTTCGAATCCTCAAATATTAGTGTCATGTCTGGTTCAACGTCAAAATGACTCATCGTCCATAGAAAACACTCAGGATCGGGTTTCATTTTTGTTATTATTTCCTTTGTTACTATACAATCGAAGATCTCGGTACAATTAAAGTAATGAAGCAATTCCATCGTATTAGTTTTCGATGCCGTAGTCACAATAGCAACATAGTATTTATCTTTGATAGAGTCGATTAATCTAAACAGATGTTGATTCATCCTAACTTTACAAAGGTAATTCTTATATAAATCTATTTTTGCAGAGTGAACATCCTCAATAAATTCGCTCCCACCCATGATAATCGGTAGGAATTCCCTATAATTCTTTCCAAAACATTGGGTTTCGAAATAACCCCTATCAAGTGAAATATTGTACTTTTCGAGGGAATCCTTATATGCAGAATAGTTTGCCTCTCTTGTATCAAACAAGGTCCCATCCATATCAAAAATAGCAAGATATTCCTTCATTCTAATTTTCCCTCCTCATCAAATGTCGTAACTAGATTGTCAAGCAATATCAATAGCTGTGCATAGAAAACGGGAAATCTTTCCGGATCCGAGGTCATCTTATACGGAATAAGTCTAAGCCAATGGACTATTTCATGATAATATATGCTTCTAACCGACTCATAAGAGAATTTAAGGCGCAGATACTTATCAAATAGCTCAAATAATTCTTCATATACGGCTGAGTGCGTGTATGAGTAATTCAATTCGTTCTTTCTCGAATCTATAATTTCAGATGATTTTATTAATTCATATTCACCGTGAACCGATTGGAGAATCTTTGCGTAATCTAAAAAACACGAATCATGAGTGTTATTGACATTGGGATCTATAACATAGAAATCTTCTTTTCCGGAAGAATTCCGAGTACAGATAATGTTTTCAAACGTTAGATCGCCATGCAACACAGAGTATGCGTCTTGACTGAAAATCTGCTTGAGATTCTCTTCAGATAAACATTTTTCATAGTGATGCAAATTATTGTATTCCTTCCCATTAATTATCATTGTGTCATAGGACAGATATTCAGCTATTAATGAAGAAGCCTTTAAAAATGAGAGATTCTTCTGTATCTTGGTTTGAACATAATGTTGAATATCTTCTTCATCAGAAGTTCGTTTGTCCTGCTCATATATAGTCCGTTGCAGTAAATCCAACAAGGAAGTAAGTATGTTCCATGTTTGTTCAACTCGCATCGAATGAGAGTATTCGAACAAGTCAACAGAATGACTTACATAACTCATATCGTAATAACAGTAATTATTATTATATTCAGATCTTATGATGCGAGGCAGAGGCACTACACTACTGTATTTGTTTATCCATTCAATTTGACCATACAACTTTTTTGCGCTTTCTCCGAATGCATACTTTCGATAAAAAGTATTGATTCCATCCGTGCACAATATAGTGCTCGCACTTGACCCACCAGAGAAATGTCTTATTACGGATAATCCTTGATTAAAAGATGCTCTTTTGTTCATAGAGCACCTCGTGAAATCATTATTAATCGACTGTCACACTTAGCTAGCTCGTATTCTTCAGGTGTTCCAAACGAAATATGCTCTAGTAAATGGTATAGTGACACACACTTTCCTTGATTCAACAATTCATCAAATATGCCACTCATGTAAAATTCGGAATATCTCTGTTTCCTAATGTAAACATTTGCAGCATCGATGAAGGTATTCTTGTTTTTAAAATAGTATGCCCCACAAATGGCCTCATTGCTTACAACCTTTTTCTCCACTGTCCCAGCAAATCTATGCTTATCATCAAATCTAACATAGCTATAATTGGAACTATTGGAATTAAACGTCAATAATGCAGCATCTTCTGATTCACTGGTGAAATAGTGTGCAATCGGATCCACTAAAAAAGCATGATCACAATCGTTAAAGAGTATCGGAGCATCATCTTTAATGTCTTCAACACCCCGTATACATGTTAACACCGGGCCATTTAATACTTCAGGTATAGCATTGATTTTCGCATCAGGATAAAAAATACGAATCTCATCATCGATCTGATACTTGTTAATGTGATCTTCAAGGACTATAAACCTAATATCTATTACCTCAGACAACAATAGTGCAGATTGGGAAGACCAGTAAAAGAACGGCTTTCCTTGAAGTTTGATTAAGGGTTTAGGGCTCCTAATGGTTTGGGAGAAGCGTGTACCACCTCCAGCCATAGGCATTATCAAATGCATCTTAACCATAGTTTAAGCCCTTTCAATTCTGCTCAGTAAATCACATTCATTTTCTATGACTCGTCTTAAGCCATCTTCTATGCTGATTTCAGGTGTCCACCCATAGACTGATTGTGCTCGGTTATTATCACACAAAGTATATTTATTAATCTCTTTTGTAAGAATATCTTCCTTGATTGGGTATACTCCATTATAAAGCTCTGGATAATTCTCCCAATAATGAGCATCCTCTGCAAAAATCGCCGGGATCTTTTTGTTCATTATATTAGATGCAATTTCGTATAATTCGTTAACCGAGTAATTCGTATTTGAAGATACATTAATGCAGTCGAATCCTTCTCCTTCTTGCACCATTATGGCAAGGCGAACCAAATCATCAATATATATGTAATCACGCCTCTGTTCGCCATTGGAATGAAAGATTGGTTGTCTATCATAAAACAACTCACGAATCATGTAGGCTACAAACGGAGGTTGCTTTCTGAGGCAGTCGATGTGAGGACCATATACATTTGAAAAACGAAGACAAGTAGTACTTAATCCATATGTTTTGCTATATGATTCGCAAAATCTTTCGGCAACAAACTTTGTGTTTGGATATATCAGGGTAGGGTATGGAAAACCTTCTTCTTTTGTTGGAAATTCAGTATCATTCTCATATATCGCATTCGTACTTGCCATAATAAACTTCTTAATGCCATACTTACGACAATTCTCTAACAGATTAACAGTCCCTGTAACATTGACATCAACGGCTTCCTGAGGATTAGATTGACAATCAGGTAATGGGGCAATACCGGCAATATTGTAAACATAATCGATTTCAGCATCTCTCATAACATGCGAAATACCGTCTCTATCACGTATATCCATCCTAATTATTTCTGACGAAAAGCTATGATCCTCAAATTCTAGATTGTCTTCATTTCCGTACGAGAAATTATCAATTAAAATCAGATCATCTCCGTTTTGCCATAATTTATGAGCTAGTTGAGAACCAATAAATCCTGCGGCTCCTGTTATTAGAATCTTCATTAGTATGCTCCTCCTGTTTATGCAGATATGTACACAGTTTCTATGCCCTCATTAGAATAGATTAGATCCACGTCTTTAAAATATGAATTATCCGCCGCAAGTGTGAATCTTGTATCAACATTCATGGCTCGATAAACAACCTTCGCCAATACGCGTTCAATAAACAGCAACATGTCATGATTTATATCATCCGAATTAGCTACGTTGTATTTATCACTTTTGAAAAAATAGCCTATCTGAAAAACACGAACTGGTTTTGAATCAACTTTTATTTCCGTTTTTTCAAAAAGCCTCTTCCCAAGGCTAATAGTACTTAGATTTGAATTATATTTAATCACATATAGTTTATCGCACGTGGAAATTGCAGTTTTTATCAGGCACATTGATCGGTCATAATCAAAGTCGTCGGGAATAATCAGAGATCCAATCTTGGTATCGCTATCAGAACTGAAGAAGTATTCATTATATTGTCGTATAAATCTGACACAAGAAGTATGTGTGAATGATAGATACTTGAAACAATCAAAGGCATCTCCTATATATGTAAACCGTTCATTTATTCTATTCGGCGCTATTTCATTATCAAGAGCGTTTCTCAAATCATTGTAAATATGTTTTGCAATTAACTGATTTGCTCTATAATTGCAATGACCCGGAAAATCCAGAAACCATATATCATCTGTGCTTTTCTCGTTGTTAAACCAGTCACAAGCTTGTCGTACATTCGGATACTCATCAATATCAAGGTCGTCAAGAGTGTCATAGAATATCAAATAATCACCACTTCTAACGGGAGTATTCAAGGCCATCATGAAAGAATTTAGTTCGTTATACCCATGGATTCCGGCGCAATTGACAACATCAATCGATTTTTCATCGCTCTGAGCACATTGATGGACTATTGAAGTAATTGTCTCTTCATCAGGGGATAAAAATCCGTATGTGGTACAGGGACCAAAGAAGAAAACACGCGTTGCTTGTTCGGAACAACTATCTTGTAGTTCAGACAACCTAATACCATTATGCACATGCACTAAAGGAATATTGCACTCATCCTGAATAAAGCAGTAACCATTATCCAATCGATGGGAGGCGTGATAATCACGATCACGCAAGAATATTACCTCTTTTTCATTAGTTAAGAATCTACTCATATAGTTCTTATCCAAAATCACTCTTCCGGCCTTAATTCTGTTCAGACAATTTCTATATTCAGCTTCATTCATGCACGTAAGATCCTTATAATTCTGCAATCTATAAAACAATGTATGTATTCCATTCTCGGAAGAGAATTTAATTAATCTTTTCAGTGCTATTCTTGTTATCAGCTTTGACAATGATAATAAGTTGTTGGGGGCAAAGCCAAGTCTTCTTCTGATATTTTTGCTGTATATAAAATCAATGATCAATTCATTCTTATCACACAAATGCTCCTTCATCACAAGTTCAAGATCATCGATTCTCGTAAAATGTATTGATGTGAAATGCTGACGGAAGAATTCAGCAATCTCAATGTTTGAAATCAAGAGAATTTTCTCGTATCGTGAAAAGAACGCAGATAATTCATCTTCAAACAAGTCAAAGTATCGAAGTGCCATTAAGTTTTTGGCTGTTCCATTTTGCAATGGAAGTTCAATTAATCCATCAATTTCACAAATCAAATTACCATCATCAATTACAGTAATCCGATCTAAATATGGATAGTCAAAAAAAGCTTGTTCTATGCTGCCATTAGTAGATAACTCATTGGAGTTCCGAACAAATTCTCTGTTCAATCCAGTAATTCTGTTTCCATTTAGAAAATCTTCAAGTGTAACTATAGACTTAAGAACCCCATTATTAGTGAGATATAGATTCTCATATCCGAAGCGCGCAAAGTGATTGGCAATAAAATAATCCGAAGCAGAGGCCTCATCTACCACATGTAAGTCTTTTCTATACTTAATTTGGTAGGGAAACATTCTATGATTTACGTTTTTCTTATAAGTCATAGATTATAACCTCCAATAATGCAAATCAGACTCATTCAAATCAGAAACACTATATATTCCCTTTACGTCTATTAAGATTTTTTTCGTATCTGATGTCTTACGATAAAAGCGTTTTATTCTATCCAAAGAAAGAGATTTAAAAGCATCGTGTGCAACAGCCATTATGACGCAATCGACATCATGAATTTCACTCACTTCCATCAAATCAACGCCATATTTCTCATTTGCTTCATCAGCTCTTACTAATGGATCAGCTACTAAAACTTTTACCCCGTACCTATTTAATCGTTGAATAACATCATTTACTTTACTATTACGAATATCTGAACTATTCTCCTTGAATGAAAAACCCAGAATAGCAACAGTGGCACGCTGGGGATCTAATCCAACTTGCTTCATAACATCGACAGATTTATCGGCTATGAACAACCCCATATTCTCGTTTATCTCACGGGCACTGCGAATCATTTTACTCTGGCAGCCAAACAGGTCAAATCCATACAAGAAGTAATAAGGATCAACACTTATGCAATGTCCACCAACAAGACCAGGCCTAAACCCCAAAGCGTTCCATTTGGTATTCATCCCGTCAACGACTTCATTAGTGTCGATATGCATTTTGTCAAACACCATAGCTAATTCATTTATATATGCAATGTTGATATCACGCTGAGTGTTTTCTGCTATCTTAATCGCCTCTGCAGTTTTTATGTTTGAAACTGCATAAGTTCCAGCCGTAATAATCATCTGATATATTTTTTCAATCTCAAGTAGTGATTCATTGTCACACGACGATACTATCTTGCAAATATTCTCTACCCGGTGAATATCATCACCAGGGTTAATTCGTTCGGGGGAATAACCAACTTTAAAATCTTTCCCGAAACAAAGCCCAGACTCTTGTTCCAAAATCGGTACACATACAGACTCTGTACAACCTGGATATACAGTCGATTCATAAACGACAATAGATCCAGATGAAAGATTCCTTCCTACAATTTCCGATGCCTTAATTAGAGGAGTCAGATTTGGAATATGCTCAGAATCAACGGGGGTAGGAACTGCAATTACAATAAATGCTGCGTCTTTAATCCGAGATGCATCAGAGGTAAACTCTATATTTGATTTTAGAAGATACGACCTGTCTGCATAATCTGGTGTACATTCTCCAGACTGATATGACCGAACTCTCTCACTATCAACATCAAACCCAATTACACTTGCTTTTCTATCAAACGCAAGTGCTAATGGTAATCCAACGTATCCAAGACCAACCAAGGCAATCTTGGCCTCTCTTTTGAGAATCCTTTCATACAACGACATAATTCTATCCCTTTCATCACGGACAATGCCTTATAATATCAATTATACTCAAAGACGCACTTTGTATGCGATAATATTTATGCAAGCTGCCGTTGTAATATCACATTTCTTGTGGGACCACAAACGACGAGCTCGTATAACTAGCTAAACGCCTCCAGCGACAATGAATTGACAATCTTTATCCAATAGATTGATCAGGATTAGGATTCTTAGATAAGAACTCTTTTTCCCATTTAGAATAAAGCTCATTGGGTTCCTTTTTTCTTTTGTTTAACTTTTTTAAATGTTCAGCATACTTCTTACTTTTATTGTCTTTACCATCATCACGAAGTTTATAGAGCAAAACATTACATTCAGCACATACTGATAAGATTAACGGTGTAGGTAAAATGTATATAAAAGTACTCGCACCAGCTGAAGTCGATGATGAAGGCGATGCATGGTTCTACGTTAATGTTCGTTTCAAGCAAGCAATCGATAAGAATAATATCCCTGATGAAGTTTTGGAACGCATAGCATATTGGATGAAAAAACCAATTAGGGATTACGATCTGTATAGGCTTCCCCACGATACAGACTGGTCTTTCACTTATGGCTTTCGTTTTGGCCTAATCATCGATGATGATAGGCTTGATGATCTTGATTTTCTTAGAAGCCATATAAATCAATGCTGATACAGCTAGTTAAAAAATGTAGGTTCTTACATCAATCTTTTATATACATCCAGCAAACTCTCCATCTGATACTGCAGGAGCCAGGCGGCGTCGTTGTACTCCGGTGT
>AUXO015436136.1_pt1 | contig 21908 bp, 15 predicted proteins | sample 768731 | NCBI WGS metagenome assembly AUXO01 (sample SAMN02715735, study PRJNA202380) | gut metagenome | biome: sheep rumen | host: Ovis aries | place: New Zealand: Palmerston North
TATATTGTGTCCATATATTACTAACATATTGTTACTACTATATGGACACTTTATACATACATAAAACGCACATATAAAGGAGAATTGTAAAATGGCAACAGCTAAATCATATTTCAGCCAAACAGTTGGTAGCTTGAATAAACCATATGCAACTATATCTGAACTTATATCACAGCTTGGTGGATATAACAATCCTGTAGCAGACCCAGGCTACATAGCTCCTGATCGTATTGATGTAATAGACCCTAAGATTAGAACTATTGCAGAATACTTACAGCAGGTAGGTGCAGAAGATTATCAGTATAACTATGACGATATTCTTAATCTGCTTAATGCTTCTACAGAAGCTGCACAGGTTGCTACACAGGAGAAGTTAAGTCAGGCAGATGCAGCGTACAAGCAAGCGGTTGCAGAGAATCAGGCATCAGCTATGGATACAATCCGTAGTCAGTACGCACAAGGTATTCAGAATGGTATTAATAAAGGTATGGCTGCTGCAAATCAGCTTAGTGCTATCTTGGCATCTACAAAAGAAAATGCTAAGACTACTCAGGAAAATGCAGAAGCTAGAATTAATGCAGCAAACGAATACTATGCAGACCTCACTAAGAATGGTGTTACTGCACTTGACAAATCTAATACAGCTATGGAAACACTCATGGGTAATATACGTCAGCTTTATAATGATGAGATTCAGCAGCGTACTTCAGAGTTAGAGTATAATGCTTCTATTGAAGAGACACTTGCTAATTACCTTGTAAATAAATATGCAGCAGATTTAGGATATGCTAACAACATTAATACACAGGCCGCAGGTATCTATAACAACAATCAGACTTCTCTTTCACAGCTTATTAATGCAGCTATTGGTGCAGAGGCTCAGGATAACTATTCAGGAGCGTACAAAGATGCAGCAAAAATTCAGGCAGATGCTCAGGTACAAGCAGCAGAGATTCAGGCTCAGGCTCAGATAGAAGCACAGCGTTTAGCTCTCGCTGCACAGGAGGCCGCAGCACGTGCAGCCGCTGCAAGATATGTAGCTAGTGGTGGAGGCGGTGGTTCAAGCTCAGGATACATTGCACCTGCAGCTGTAGCAAAATCAGGAAGTTCAGGAACTACTAGAAAAGTAAATCCTGGAACACCTTACACACCACCATATAAGACTACAAAGACTGCAGCGCCTACAACATTTAATGCTTATGTTAAACCTGCTATTAATGCTGGTATATATAAGCCTACTGCTTATGCAGGAGCCACAGCAGCGGTTAATAAAATGCTAAGTACCTCACGTTCACAAAGTAGGAGATAATTATGGGTAATTATAGTTACTATGCTTCAATGGCAAATAACCTTAATAATCCTAATGCTACACTAGATGAAATAAAGGGTTGGTTCAACGCCAACCCTATTAATCGTCCTGACTGGAAACCTACTCAGTTAGATGTAACTAAACCTACACTAAAGAGTAATGACCAAATATTAGATGAACTTGGTTTAGATAAAAGTAAATATAACCTTTCAACTATGCAGAAGGCTTTAGATGAGCAATCATACAAAGCCTACAATGGTCTTAACGATAGTCTTTACGCAGCAAAACATAAGGTTAATGTTAGTGCTGCAGAAAACTATCGTAGTTTCTCAGATACAATTAATGCTAAGTATTCACAAGGTGTAGACTTAGGAATAAGTAAAGCAATGGATCAGGCAAACTTACTTAGCACAATGCTTGGTACATCACAGCAGAATCAGCATACAGTTCAAAACATAGATGCACAACTAGCTGGTTCACAAGCTAGACTAAAAGATTCGTTGGTTGGTAATGAACAAGCAGTACACGATACTTATGATAGTTTACAGGAGTATCTCAGTAAGACTGCTGAACAGCTTTATAAGGCAGACATTAAACGTCAAGAAGCTGAAGAAAAGTTTAATCAAACTGGTGCAGAATATTATAAAGGCTTAACTAACTATGAAACAGTTTATGCTGAAGCTGTAAACGATATAGCATCAGCTATTTATAATAACAACCAGTATCAGAAATCACTGATAGGTAAAGCAGCTACGATTGCAGAAGCAGCAGATAAGATGTCACAGCGTTACATAGAACGTGCTAAAGAAAATGCAGCAGCAACTGTTGCATCAGCTGGACTATATGGTTACTCTGTGTACACCAGCAAGCTATCAGGTGTAGAAGATGTACTATCATCATTCTTCTCTAATACAGAGAATCTTAAGAACGCAAGCTATTATCAAAACATTATAAATACTTTAAACAAGGTAATGTCCTAGTCTATTTAATCCCATTGTGTTACTCTAATTATATGGAGGTAACGCAATGGGATTTTTTTCTGACATAGCAAATACAGTATCTAAAGGAACTTATGATGCAGCAGAATGGTTTTCTAACACAAGTGCAGGTAAGACTCTAGGTAAAACAATAGATAATTTTTTTGGTGACGATACTAATAAAGCTACACCAAAATCAACACAGCGTAAGCAACAAGCTAGGGAGTATAATGCCTTAAATAATGTAGGTGTTAAAGTTCCTGATATGTTAAAGCAATCAGGCAACTCTATGATTATAACTAACCCTAACTATATTAAGCAGAATGACTATGATATTACTGGCTATCTTCCTGAAGGTGGTACACTGGCTGTTGTAAATAATCAGAACACAGGTGGTACTTGGATTTCTAAGTATGGTTATGCTGAAGCACATGCTCCTGGATTAAAAGATGGTACTGTTATTCGTGTATTTAACGATGGTACATATGACCGTATGGATGTATCTAATGCTTCAGAAGATTGGATAGAACAGTACAACAAGTTCTGTGAAGGGTATAAAGAAGCACGTTCAGAGTACAGGAAAGCTGTACGCTTTCAGAATCTTGCATTAAATGGCTATGAATCAGTACAGGTTGGTACAGATAACACAACAGGTAAAACTGACTCTTTCTTTGATTTAATCAATAATCTCAGGATTGGTGCTGATAATGTTGAGCAGGCTAATAAAGGAGAACTTCTGTCTTTTGAAGATTGGAAGGCCACCATGAATCAGGACTGGATTAAAACAGCAGATCCTGAAATGATACAGTATTCATATAATATATACAAAGCTAATTATGAAAAAGAACCTAGTTTAGCTGAAAAGTTTGCACCTGAACGTATACTAGATGCAGGTGGTGCACTGACACTAGCTGAAGGTTTACTTGATGAAAAGGCTGTTGCTTCTGTAAAAGACTATGCTTATACAAAGCAATGGTTTCAGTTTATTCTTGACCGTACAGATAAAGTAGAATCTTATAAAGAACTATATAAAAAGAATCCGGATGCAGCACGTGACTTACTGTTAGAAGATACAAGTATCTCTGACCGTAAACGACAGTACATTGCGTACATGTTAGTGCAAGACGGTGGAGATGATAAAGAGCTTAAAGACTATGTAGTTAAAGGTGCGCTTAACACATTCCAAGATTTAGGTGAATCTATGGATTGGTTGTCAAACCCTGTTAAAGGTACTGTTGGTTACTTAGATAGTCTTGATGGCAAAAGCTGGACAGGTATTACAAATGTATCAGATACTTGGGATGAAACAATGAAGGCTGCATACAGAGCTTCTTGGGAAAACGAAGGTAGACAGGCTTACAACTACGACACAGGTTTTGTACCTTTTGATTTATTCCTTGAAATTATATCTGACCCTGAGTTTGCTGTTACAAAAGCATCAAGATTATTTGATAAGCAGTTAGCTAAAGAATTAGGCACGACAGAACTTACTAAAAAGCATGGCATACTTAACAAGCTTTTTGGAGAATCAGAGTGGAGTAAGATGCTCGCTGAATCAGAAACACCTTATGATTTAGGTGAAGCTCTTGGTAAACGTATGCCTAATAATACGGAAGCATTCCATAAGATAATCACAGACTATGATGATTACTATAATGGTTTAATGCTTAGCCACAGCTTAAAAGATACCCTAGCTATAAAGAACTCTGTTGATGCTTTTATGGCTATAGGTTCTACAAACGGTATACCTTGGGCACTGAAGCACATCCTTCCTATAGCATGGAAGGGTGGCAATCTTGTGTTCAGAGCAGGTGAAATGACTCAGGAAGAATCTAAAGCATACCAGCATATGATTGCAGGCTACTCAGATGCTATGGGTAAAACAGGCTCAGACATTAAGCTCAATAACGTTGTTGAGTTTACAGATAATGTAAATGTTAACTTTGCAGCAATACGCAACTACTTACTTAAAACTGATCCAGAGACTTATACTAAAGCTGGCAAAGATATTATCAAACTAGATGAAAAACAAAAGATTGCATTGTTTGCGCAGGCTTATAATAATTCTGTAGCAGATATACATAATCTTCTTAGTAAAGATAGAGCTGCTTTAAAAAGATATATTAGTACTACTGACCTAGAGCCTACTGATATAATTCACAGTACATTAATTAAACACAGTGACGAGATACTCAATAACATAGCTAGTGGTAAGTCTGTTCAGGAGATGCTTGTGGAGTTTCTCATAGAGGATGCTGGTGAAAATAATCTTGAAGTGCAGCGTCTTACTGCAATCAGAAGTTTGTTTGAAACACAGCAGACTGAGTTTGGTACTATGTATCTTACTAAGTATGCTCTGCGTAGAGATGCTCTTGATGCAGCACGCATATTACATATTGAAGACAGTGAACTTTGTAAAATCCTAGAGATTGTACAAGATACAGGAACATATCAGTTCAAACTTTTTGATGCACCTGAGTTTACTAAAGAAGCCTATGACACTATATCAAGAGTATCACGTGATAACACTTTAGTAAGCGAAGCTAATGATGCTATTAATGCATCCACTTTCAAGAACTCATTTAAAGTTATTGATAATGGTGAGAAGGTTAATGCGTCTGAAATAGGTACAGTATACACACCAAAGTTAAAGGATGAGATTGTTACAGATGCTATACAGAATAATAGATTCTATAACACAGTTATTAGTTCTTTCACTGAACGTGATGAGAACACTATTATCTTCTACAATATCCTTAACTCAGCAGACCCTAGAATCTTTAAGTCAGGTGTGCGTAGAACTATAGAAGAGATGCTGGAAACTAAATACGCTGTTAAAGCATACCATTATTTCTGCGATAGTATTGAAGCAAGTAAAGCTATCCCTGAAGATTTAAAACCTATTATTAAAGATAAGCTATTCAGTGATTCATTGAATAGTTCATGTAACGCTGTGTTCAGACATGAAGGTTATGATAAGATTAATGCTTATCGTGTTGAGAGTAAAGCAAGAGCATTAACAAGAAAGCTAGTGCAGGAAACTATATCTTATGATGCAGCAGCATCTCAAGTAGACAAGTTTAAAGAACTAGGTTGTAATACAAAAGACCCACTTGCTAATGTCAAAGCTATACAGAAAGTTATTGATGAGCGTCCAGAAGCATTACTTAGAAAAGATATGACTGTTTATGTGCCTTACTCTATTCGTTTTAATAGTGACGGTGCTGTGGAAACAGTAGCTGTTAAGAGTGGTGATAATGTTGATGTGTTTAATCTTTTAAATGCAGACGGTACTGCTAATGATGATGCTATCGCTGCACTTGATAATCATGTACTTACTCTACGTGCAGATATAGGTCATTCATCACAGCGTGTACAATTTGTTGGTATGAACAATCACATCTCAGGATTTGATTCCGATGCTGCAGCACAAGCATTCTTCTCTGCACATAAAGCGCAGGCCGGTAACGTACTTACACAAGGTAGTATTGATATAGCTGATAATTTACGTCTTGCTAAATATCAGATTATACCTATGACTGAAGCAGCAGCACAAGAGCTTACTACAATGTTTAAGAACTCTATAAATGATTGGCTTGAGTCACGTGTGTTCACTATTAGTACACTTGATGAGTTACCTGCATTTAGCATAAAGCCACCTACATATAATGATTTCAACAGGTGGTATACAAACATGTCTCTGGATTATAAGGAACTAGATCAAATTGGTTTTGGTGGTAATGCAGAGCTTATGTTTAATGATATGAAGTCTACTATTGAGACTATGCGTGATGCTGAAACACACCTTATGCACGAAGTTGGTAGACTACAACTAGACAAGGCTAGTGACTACTGGGAAGCTATAAAGAATATGCCTAAAGAGATAGGTTTTAAAAAGGCATATGATGCAGCTATACTAAATGAATACTGTGATAAAGTGTTTATAGATGGGTTGAATTTTGGACAGGCAGAAAGTCTGTATAAAATCATCAGACAGGTTGATACAGATGCTAAGAGTTATGATACTTTATTCTGTTCTACATTCAAAAAAGATATTGACGATATGTACAGAACTATGAAGGAGTATGCATTTAACAACCGTACAGTAGCAGACCGTTTAGGTATAGACTACGATACACTTACACATCTCATGGATAACAGAAATAGTAATTGGCATAATACCAATACAACTAAACGTAAAGTAGCTTACATGCAAGCTATATGGGATAAACTTGATAATCAAGAAAAGCTACAGCTCGCTACCAAAGAGTTCTCAATGTGTCTTGGTGACCCAGCGCACACACTGAAGTATCATACAGAATACTTTAATCCTAATCAGGTATTAAATGGTTCTATTGATAATGCTTCTTCTAAATGGAATACAGAACGAAGACTTGCAAATGAGTACACAAAGATGCAGGAACTGATGACAGATATAAATGCTATGGAAGAAGTACGTATGCGTAATAAAGAACTTGTAGGCGAACTTGATCCAGTCTATATTCAGTACCGTAACAAGCTACGTGAATCACACAACCAGCTCCTTGATACTATACGTAGCATGTTTGAGTTTACAACTAAACCTTATGAGACTGCTAAAGAGCTTGAGATAACCTCACCTAAAACTGGAAAACGTATAGAGACACTACTTAGTTTTGGTGACCCTACATTTGAAGCTCGTCTTGATAGAATGAATCCTTATGAGAAGTTCTGGTATACTGGTGCGCATCAGCCTACACTGTATAAAGACTTAAACCTTGGCTTACAAGAAGCACAGATTTATATTTACAATGGCCAGTTACGTGCATTAAGTTCTATGACACGTGAGCAGTTTGATATATACATGCTTTACAATTCTGCAGCAGGTAGAGCTATTGTAGATACAACAACATTTGATGCGCTTGATGTAGAGAACTTTAAGAGATTTGTTAATGAGACACTTGGCGATGAGTATAAACAAAAGTACAACTTTGAAGAATACACTAAAGGTGTATATAGGTTCTCAATAGACACTGATGAGTTATTAGAGTTACGTAATGCTGTACCATATCAGCGTATAGACTTTAATGTATTAACTCACGGTGCAACAAAAGGCCACGACATTACACAGAATGGTGCATCAGTACTTAAAATGTATCAGGCATTCACAGACTTTAATGATAGTACTTATAGCTTTATGTCATTCATGCCTAACAATAAGGCTACTATAACTATGCTTAATCAGAAATATTTCCCTGATAAAGTAATGGATAAGGTTCTTTCTCCTAAAGACTTAGTTGGTGATTACTGTTGTGGTTACATTGGTAATATCAAGAATCTTTTAGGCACAGAAGATATACACAGCTTTATGTCAGGTAACCCTTTGACAAACTTAATCAACTCATTCAACCGTGTTGTAGTTAAGACAGACAACCTGTGGCTATTGAATAGTATTATCTACAAAGATAATAAATTCAAAGTGCTGTCTAATGCAGATTGCGCAAAGACAATGACTAATATAAAAGATAAAGGTTATCGTATTATTGCACCTAAGCTTAATGGTGAAGTTCGTGATATTACAGAGTTAAGTGTTGCACAGCTAAAGAGCTATAAGAATGTAGCAGTACTACGTGCAGATGAAGTGCAGGCACTTATGAACAAAACACGTGAGATGGCTGATAACCTTAACACATCTAAATTACATAGTATGGTTAAAGCTATACGTGAATGGGAGTACAAATACTATCTGAAGTGGATGCTAGAAACAACACCATTCCCTGGCCTGAACAATATAAAAGATTCTACAGTAAAGGCAATACTTGCAGAGGGTGCAGAGATTATACCATATTATGCAAAGGTTAATGACCTTATTAATCGTTCACGTAAACCTCTGTATGAATTAACTAAGCGTGCAGAAGCAGGTGAGTTTGCACTTAACTCTGCAACAATTGATGCACTTGCTAAGTATGGTTGGAAGTATGATATAACACCTGATGAACTTAAACTTGTACTTGCATTTAAGGATAGTGTTATATCTAGTATTGATTCAGGACAAAGTGTTTTACTTCCACGTGCACGTGATATGGTATTCCCTAAACGTGTAGATGCAGAAGGAAATGTAATCAAGAATGTTGAAGGTAAAGCAAAGCACAGAGTTGATGTGTTTGGATTCAACAAGTGGTTGTTTGAAGCTCCTGAGGTCTACAACCGATTTGCTATATATCTTAAGACTATAGATGATACAGGCAATATAGGTAAAGCCTATGAAGCTGTTAAGTTATCACAGTTTGAATATGCAAAGGGAAAGATTAATACAGCACTTGATATTGTGAAACCTTTCTCAACATTCCAATTGTATAATATTAAATTCTGGCTGTGTGATATATGGTTTAAAGAAGGTGCACCACGTAGATTAGGACACCTAGCTGATGTGTTTAATAACAGTTATGATAATGACCCACAGCAGGATTATTTTTGGTCTGAAGATATGGCAGAGTTACGTGCCATGATTGATACCTGTAACTTCCCTGTAGATACAGATGAGTTCAACGAAGTTAAAACTTACAATAAGTTTAAAGACTTTACTGGGTCAGGCACAAGTACTGCACAACAGAATGGTTGGATTAAGTTTAGAGACAGTGACACATTATGGTTCAAGTCAGGTATATCTTGGTTAGATGCGTATACTGGCCTTGAGAGTTATAGCTTTGGATTAGGCGATGATTTATGGTCACCTATCAAGATAACACAGAAGTTAGCACAGCTTTACACAGATAAAGACATGCGTAATAGTCTTGATACAAAACTGTTAGAAGACATAGCTCTTGCAGAAAACGGTGATGTATCACAACTTGTATCTGATTTTGGATATGAAGTTGTATCTTATCTTCCATTTGCTACTACGCTTTACTACATGGGTGAGTCTATTGTACGTAACCAAGAGTATGCAGAGCGAATGAATAAGAGTACTCTGTGGAGATTAGCAGGATGCCTGCCAGGAATATTTGCACCAGCACGTGAGTATGATTATCAGAGAAATGATAGATGGTATGAAAGACCTGTAGGATTTGATTGGTACAATCAGTCTAAACACTACAGAGATACACACAGATTTGTACCAGGAGTATCTTATGTGCCTGCTTGGATATACAAAGACCCTGCAACATATATTAATACTGTTGGTAGAATGCAACAGATACTTGGTGGTAAAGACGGTGCTTATGAATTTATGCAGCAAGGTGGTGGTTTCTGGTTTACCGTAGATAATGGAGTTTATAAGTTACACAACTATAAACTTATGATAGGTGATGAAGAGACAAGACTTGCGCTGAAAGATAGCTTAATGCATAAGTTTGGATGGAGCGAAGAAGCTGCAGAATATTTATTAGATCAGTGGGGAGAGCCTGTTTGGAAAAACAAAGGCAAAAAGAATTTAAAAAATAGTCTTACATATAGCGGTGGCTCGCTGCGTTCTGTAGACAACACTAGCTATCTAATAGGTAAGACAAGGGGAAGTTTACCTCACAATTTAATAAAGCGATTTAAGGCACATACGGGCGTTAGAAAGATATATCCTCCTGCACGCTCTGCGCAGCCACACTTTAATAACAATCCGTTAGGACTACGATTATCTGCTGGAAAGAATGTGAAGTACAGTACTTTTACTACAAGACGTAAAGCAATGGGACATGATCCACAGATGTTTAGTAGACAATATCAGACCACAGTAAGATGGCATCATAGACAGCGTGATATCTATAAAGATAACTACGCTAAGTATGGTGCAAGCCGAATGGCTATGGAGCAGAACCTGAGAAATTATAGTAACCGTTCTATTACAGAGATGCGTAGAACAAATCAGAACATCAGATATGCTGACATTCATAGACATACTCATTGGTAAATATGCACAATAAAAAAGGGGAACCAAAACGGTTCCCCTTAAATTTTACCTTATTCTTTTAAACCTGACCCTCTCTATATTTCTATTGTGTCTATATATAGGTATGTTATTGTAGTACTTTATGGACACTTCTATACATACATAGAAGTCACATATCTGAGATTTCGTGTTTAGATTGTGAACACACTATTGTGCATTTTGCACAATTTCAAGAGGTATCTCATTACACATCTCTGCTGCATCTCTGCTAAGCGCTACAATCATCTGCTGTACTTCCTCGTTTTCTAGTACAGGAAATACAACTACTTCCCAGTTATTAACATCAAGAGCACACAGATAGGCCAGTGATTTCTTTGTACCTATCAATTGCTGCTGCACCTGAGTGTAATAATAGTTAGGTATACCTACAGCTTCAGCACATTTATTAACCGTGTCTTTGAAATCTTTACCACGAACAAGCTGGGCAATAGGTAAGTTTATACGTTCTTCTGCAGTTCTTGCACCTTTAGACCAATCCCAGTATTTGCGGGCATACATTGATACACACTTAGCTTCACAAATCATAAAGTCTTGCTCTTTATCAAAGCCTATAACACCATCATAATTTACAGTAAGCCAAGGAAAATCTTTGAATCTATACTGATGTGCTGGTTTCTCAATAGGTGCGCACATGATAGGTTCTGTTTTATCAAGAATCATAGGTTCAAGGTCTGAACCCATACGTACCTGTGGTTTATTATGTATAAGCATTTCCTCAGGTGTAACGTAGGTGAGATTCTTCTGCTGGATAAGCGTTGTTATATCTGTCCAATGGTTAACACCAAGTATAACAGAACTATCTGATGCACCAAATCCTTTACGTCTAAGCAATGCAAACTCTTCAGGATTATCTTGTGCTAAATGTGCAATGTCTGCAACATCTAATATTAATTCGGAAAACATATGAACCTCCTAATCATCTATAAAACTTTTAAAATGTCTACATGCAGACTCTAATGGTGATACCTGTATATGCCAAAACATACATATACTACCAAATTTATGCGAACATTCTGTACAAAGTATACATGTTGTATCTTCACTTGTTTTCTTTTTATCTTCTGTATTATCCATTATTTTTAAACTCCTTATAATGTACAATATGTCGAAGCGTATCTAATGAGTGTGATGAGAGTCTATCTGTTGTACCAGTTAGAGCATAGCCTGATTTACCGTGACAATGCTCATAAGACTTGGTATTACTAACTCTGTGAATGTATCCTTCGTGTTCCAAAATATGATCTGCCCAACGCTTCTTTACATCTACTGCTCGTTGTAACACACAAGGTACATTATTTCTATAACATATATATTTTATAACTCCAATTAGTTGTGGGGTTTCTAGTCTGGAATTTATCTGCTGATTTGACTTAGAGCCATACAGCAGATAATCTTCCATAACTACAACACAATTGGAATCTATTGTAAGAAAGCCCTTAAGTTGGGCTATTACAACCGACCAGTACTCTAACTGAGAACTGTATTTTCTAGCATCTATATCAATTAGTTTTATTTCAGAACCATCAGCACGTATATAACCCATGCCCGTAGTTCCTTTGCCTTCATCATAATTACCTGAAGGGTCTATGCCTATAATAATATTATGCTGCAATCTTATGTTCCTCCAAAATCTTTCTCATTTCTTCCTTTGTACCTACTTCAAACTTCTCTTTCCAGTTAGTGAATGTTACTTCAGTATCAGATACTATAGGTACTTGTGAATCAATGTCTCCCATTAACTCACGTATTTGCCAGATAAAGTCAGCATCCATTTCATCCTTGTGAATGTATATCTGTACCTCATCATGTATAGGCATTACAAATTTAGACTTCTTACCTTTAAGCAAATTATACAAAGCAACCTGCCTATCTTTTGTCATGTATGCACAAGAACCTTGTATTAACATGTTCCTCAGGTTGTGACCTTGTACACCATAATACTTAACTCCATACAAATTCTCTGCATATGAACTACATCTTGCTAGGTCAAAGCAGAACTCATGATAACCTTTTACTCCAGGGTATGTCTTATAGTATGCCTCATCTATCTTATGACATAATTCGTCTGAGAAATCAGGAAATGCATTACGTACACATTGATAACCACCACCATATGTTTTCATAAAGTTTGCACGCTTACCAATGTATCGCTTATCATGGAAAGTAGGGTCATCCTCTGTGATACCTGCAAAGATATTCTTTGTCATAGCACCATGTAAGTCTGTAGGTTTCCAAGGTTTGTTATCTTCATCTTGAAACCACTCCCAATCATATGCATGCTTAGGGTGTTCACTATTCTCAGGGTCATAATGTACACCATCTGCAGTGTGACATTTCCAAGGACAATAAGCACGAAGCATATTCATATCAGGTGTACCTACTAAATAAGTCATTAGTGCCTGTACTCTTAACTCTTGTGCTGAGTAATCCTGATAAAGAATCATAGGATATTCTTCATCTACAGTAACCATACGTCTAGGGTCAAATAATTCATTGCCTTGATTATCTGTAATACCGGCTTTAGGAAACTGCTGGAAGTCACAAGTTATTCTTCCTGATACAGCACCTACCTGATTTATACTTGTGTATATTCTGTCAGATAACTTCAATTGATAATCAAACTTACGTATGTATGTAGAGTACCATTTCTCTAATGTTCTGAGTTCCATGATAGTTTCAAGGAACTCAATAACATCTTCATTAGATTCTCTATCTCTCTTTAATTCATTACATTTAAGTTCTAGTATATCAGCACCACAACTATCTAGTTCTATATTAAATTTATTTTTTAATACTTCAAGTAACTTAGCATGTTGATTACATGTTACCTGCTCACCTGCTAATATACACAGATCATCTCTACGCATACGTGTGTATTCTTTCATACGCTTTGCAGATTTTTGCAGATAATCTTTATCTATTTTAAAACCTACACGTTCCATTTCAAAGAATACAGGGATATTAGCATTTTCTAATTCAATCTGTTTCCAGTTATCTCTGCAATCTATTACATCAGAACATTGGTTGTGTATCTCAAGTGTAAATTCTATATCATAAAAACCATACTCAACAACTCTGTCCCTATCTATCTCTGAGTATCTAATATCATCTGAGTCTACAGTACCTGTGACTTTCTTTTGAAGATACTCAGGTAGTTCCTTGTGCCAAGTAATATAGATTTTTTGTATGTCATCAGGTAAGTCAGTATAATCGTTTAACTTATCCTTAAAGAAATCATTAAACTGTTTTGCTTTCCAACCTGTTGCTTTTCTAAGCTTATCATTATATTCTTTTGCTTTTAATGTACGTAACTGCTTTAACTCTTTCTCATTAGCTGCTGCATCTTCACGTATATGTCTCGTTGCCCATTTCTTCAGCTCAAGAGATTCACCACCTTTATCTGACTGTATTGCATCAGATGATGCTCTTATAAAAAATTGTGTATCACTTACATTTTCATAATGAGTATAAGATTCATTTATATTTGCAAGCATATGTAAGTCAAAGATAATATGATGACCTAAATATAATGGGCTCCCTTGCGTTAACCTATTCCAATACATTATAAAACTATGTGCAAGTTTAGGTTTACGCTCAATATCAACAACAGCAATCATACCTCTCTGTTGTTCTTTGTTGTAATAACCACATTGAAACAGAAAGGGTACATCCTTAATTGGATGTAACCCTGTTGTCTCTGTGTCGAAGGCTGAAGCGGTCACAAGTTTATTGTCAATATTCCTTTTATAAGATTGTAAGAACTGTTTACCTATTATAGGATTATCTATATAAACATGTGTCCACTGAATCATACTGTTGCAACCTCCGTATTTTTATCAAGCAATACATAAGTCTTTCTAAACTTAGGTGTACTGAGAATATAGTTACCATCTTTAGTTATAAAGTCTAAGTTAATCAGTTGTCTTATGATGCCTGACATCTGTTTACCATCAGAAATAGAAGTAAGGTCTTTGAATGTATTAGAATCTACATGACCTTGTGCATATAAATAATCAAATGCTTCCTTCCATTTGATGTATAAACTCTGTAGTATTGTGGTGTGTGCATCTACTACATTTTCTCTGGCCTGAGTCTGTGTAACAATAACCATAATCTTGAATGTATCATTATCATAAATCTCTTTCAAGTATGATACTGATACATCAACTATTTCTTTAGTGATAACTAAATGATTATAGCTCTCATCTGTATTACAAATATATGCAGCTATAGCACAGCATATTCTACATAATTTCTTCCAGCACTCAGTACCAAATAATTTAATATGCATAGGATATTGTTTGTTAAGTTCTTTGGCTTTCTCTGAAAGATAAACCTCAACACCATCTTCCCAAACAATATCGTCTGCTTTACGACTCCAAGCCCAGCGTACAACATCCTGTAATACCTCTTGTGGGTATGGATCAGGAGCCATGTAAAGAGGGTCAGATTCTGTACCATCTTCACCTTGTATATAGATATAATCATAACGAGCTATATCTTCTGCAGTACCAATTAAATCTTTAATAATTTCAACACCTGAAGAATAAGATTCTATCGGTCTGCTTTCTCCTGTAGATGTAGGACGTACATTACTTAGAGTACACATGCGCACTGCAGCAGGTATTTCAACACTACCACTTACACGTGTGATTCTAGCCAAACCTGATGAACGTACATCAGTTAATGATTTGATTAATTCTCGTTCGCATTTAGCCAACTCCTCAAACACTATACAGCCACCATTATTTCTAGGAATCACACCTGCTTTAGTAGCGTTTCTACCACAGGCATCTTTTACAGAACCACCAATGATACCAGGAATTGTTGCTGCGCTACCTGCAAGAGATACAAATGCACCAAGTTCATAAGCGTCTCTTAATCTCTTAGCAGTATCTGACTTACCAATTCTTGATTCACCTATAACTAGGCAATCTAAGAAACCTTTGACATTCTTTTGATTACCATAGTTGAACTCCTTTACAGAGTTAAAACATAAATCAATAGCTTTAATTAAATTTACGTTGGCCTCATAACCTAATAAACCTCTAACAGCTTCAGCTCTATGGTTAACCTTATCAGCTACAGAACCTTCATGATTCTGTACGAAAGTTATAGATTGCTTAACGCTATCTGTAATCTCAAAGTTTTCTGTATCATCTACTGGTTCACTCCAAGCATAAGCAAGCAACGCACATTCTCCATTGCTTGGGTTATCAAGTCTGAAGTATGTAACATTTAACTTACTGTGCCTTCCAGGGTCTTCACCAATAAAAAACATATCAGCTTCAGTACCCTCTTTATCAGAAACACGACAAGCATACATTATATTGTATGACTTAATGAACACACCAAGTCCTGCTTCACCGCCTAAGCCAAGTGACCTAGTGATTATAGACTTCTGTTTGTCTCTTGAAACACCAATCATTTCAAAGACTATATCTTTTGCAGTACTATCATCGTTTAAATCATACGTCCATGTAAGCTGGTCGCCTTCTTTCAATCTTCCTTTACCGCTAAACTTCTTAACGGTTGCATGGCAAGGTACATCATACTTACTATCTGATGTAGTGATTAATTGTATATCACTACGTAGTTCCTTGCCTATGTTATAAGTTTTTATAGCTTCTTTCAATGATACTAAAGGTGCTTCAAAGTGTTCAGCTGTAGTAGTTATTTCAAACTTTTCAGTACGCTTGATATAATCTTCCAGCTTTTCTTTAGTACCATCATACTTAGTAAACCAATCAGTAATATCTTCTTTAGTATTTGGTTTACCAAAGTCATCATGAAACTTTGTAACAACTCTGACTTCTGCTGCATAAGGTGCTATACAAGTTGCAACCTTGTTAGCACCATTTAATCCAGCAAAATCATTATCATAGACAATGGCAATCTTACGACCCTTAAACCATTCAGGACTAAGTGGTGTAGATACTTCTCCACCTGTAAGAGTTATAGCATTGAAACCACGTGAACGTGCAACTGCCATATCCTTTTCACCAGCACAGAGTAGAGTCCATCTACGTTTATCAGAAGCCTGCCATAAATCAAAAGGAATAACAAGGCCCGTTTGTGCTCCAGGTTCAGATAGAACTTTTGGAGTACAGCCTGGTCTATAATTTCTTATATCACATACAAGACCTTTCCATGTTACAGGAAACTGATATTCATAGTGTGGTTGTGGTTGTTCTACAAGTTCAACAAACACACCCATTTCTCGTAATGTGTCAGGACTAGCACCTATGCTTTCAATTGCAGCAATTTCATCATCAGAATAATCACGCCATTGTTGCTCAATCAAATCATCAAACTTTACATTTAAAGTCTTGAGCGTATTCAAAAATTTTGTAGCTTTCTGAGATGTACAATTAAACATCTTCTGAATAAATTGTATCTCATTACCTTTGTTACCACAGACAGGACAGTAGTATACACGCTTCTTTAGATTAATTCTAAGTGAAGGGTGAAAATCACTATGCTCTACTCCTGCTGCATTAGTATGAGGGAACGGGCAGCAAACCTGCTGCTCGTCCTCTAACTCTTCTGCACTTGGTAAATTAAAATAGGTTTCAAAGAACATTGTCTTTCTCCCAACTAATTATTTATAATACGATCTCTTCATCAGTACCATCAGGGATATTCATAAAGCTATCGTCTGCATCAGGGTCTTTACCTTCTACGATAATATCCCACCATTTCTGCACTTCATCAATAGGTGCAAAACCTGACATTGTACCAAAGACATCAATCTCTGCTTTCTCTTTGTAACCGTTTTCTGCAGGATGAATCTTTGTATGGATAAGAAATGATGCTTTATCAAGGAGCTGTGCGAGTTCCTCTGTAGACATCTCTTTATCTTCAGCATCCTCGTCAAGTGGCATACCTGCTGCTGCTAAGATGTTTTTGATTTGGAATAAATTCTTTTCAGTAATGAAAAGATTATGCCAAATCTTACCAAGTGCCTTACCTTCCTTGATGTCCTTTACATCAATAGTAAGAACAATGAACTCTGTACCAGTAGTCTGCGCCTTCTTACACTCTGTCTTAGATACACTACCTAAGTACAGACCAGGTTGTAACACTGGAAAGTTACCACCTTCAGGCTTTGTGGCATTTGCTGCCTGTTTCAAATTGAATCCCATTGTGTTTCCTCCTATTCAAAAATTAAATCATAAATGGAACGTAACTGGTCAATAGACATTTCATCTAGCTTCATGTCTTTGTCTAGTTTATTAGTAGTCTTGAACATCTTAATCTTCATAGCTTTAAGATTATCTTTACCTACCATATCCTTAATGGATGTAATAAGGTCGTTCTTTTGACGTTCAAGTAATACTTCAGGACTAACACCTTCATTAAGATAATCAGCAAATTGTTTGATTAATTCAGGTGTAAATGTGTACTCCTGTCCTAATCTAAGCATTGCATAACGTGTTTTATCTACACGTGCAACAGGTGCAACACCATCAGGAGTACCTGCCTTAACCATTGTAAGAACTAAGTCAGGTTCAAATTTACAATCATCCATCATAATAGGCTGTTCACCTAATTTAGTAACCTCGGCCTTCTGGCCTTCTTCCTGAGTTATAGCAATCTTTTCTTTCTGACGAATAGTAACAATGTTATGTACATCGCTACTACGAAAGATTTCATTTCTAAGAATGTTCTTGTTTGTAACAATCTCAGGTTTGTTCCAAGCACTTACATTCTTAGTTGTCGTGTTGGCTTCTTCATTAATGGCAGATACTCTGTCAAGAATCCACAGCCAACCGTGTGTGATAGAATCAGAAATAAAAACCTCACAACCTTCTGCTATAGCATCATTACGTGCAGCAATGTAATTAGTAGGAGCATTGCTTCCATAATCTTCTGCAAGGTCTGTTACTTTAACGCCTGACATTACTTTACCGTCAGACATTGTAATACCTTCAAACAAATCAAGTGATCCATTTTCTGTATCTGCTGCGTAAACTTTATCAGGACTGCTTGCTAAATTAGTAGCCATCAATAGTGCAAGTCCGGACTTACCTGAACCTGATACACCTAGAATCGCACAGCTTAGCTTGCTTTGCTTTCTTTCAATACTACGAAATTTACTCATTTGTTTTACTTCCTTCCTTCTTTGATTGCAAGTAATCTTTCATATCTGCTATATCAGCTTCATAGTCTGGATTGGCGGTGGGCATTGCCATCTCTTTAGCTTCCTGCTCTTTAAGTTCTTTTTGTAATTCTTCTTTAGCAGGGAAGATTGTATTAGGGTCTACTAATCCACAAAAGTTTTGTGCAGCAACCAGCAAATCATCACCTTCTAAGTGTATCTGCTTAGCTGCATAAACTGCATGTGACATCAGAACATTAAAGATTACATGCCAAGGTGTAGGTTTGTTAACCTTCATACCTTTCTTACTAGATATAGTGATTCTGAAATCATTCGGGTCAAATAGCTTTTTACTCAATGTTTTCTCCTTTCTGTTAAATAATCTCTGTAATCATTGACAACAACACTGATATCAACATTGTTATCAACAAGATGCACAAGCCGAGCGTCGTAAGTATCTTTCATAAATATACGATAGATACTTTGGTCTTTGACTCTTAATTCATTTGTAGGAATCATCCTATCTTTAGCTTGGGTGTAATCAGAAGCTGGTGGGAATAATTCTAAAAAGATTGTAACGTCTGCACTATCTAATGTTAGTCCAGCATTACATGCTTGTGTCTGCAATAAAAGAAGATTAATAGTTTTATTTTGAAAGGCATCACACAACTCTTGTCTTACTTTAGTTGGCGTGTCACCTGTAATAATATCAATTACATAATCAGTAGACAACTTACTTTTTAAAAAATCTTTTGTTGAGTATAACATTCGTTTAGATAGACCAAAAACTAATATTTGTTTTTGTAAGTTATCACTAATAAAACTATATAACCAATCTTGCTTAGGCGAACTATGTTTTAAATTTATAAAAGCAGGGTCATTACAAATATGTCTTGACGCTACTAAACTATCTAACTTACCTTGATATTTTACATCACCTATACAGTAAAAAAGTTCCAATTCATCCAGATATTTTCTCTGAATTTTGGAACATTCTATAGGAACGTCTATGACTTCTACTTCTGTCAGCCAAGGCATAACGTCTTTACGTTTTCTTTGTACACCTATTAATCCAAGGTTGTGCACAAATAACGGACGTAATTGTTTCTTAACCGATACAGGTTCTGTTACTATACCGTGTGTTGTGTATATATTTTTCTTTGTAAACCAGTAATCAATCCACTTGTAGTAAGATGTATGATGTAAGGGATCTAAAAATTTAAGTATAGCAAATACATCTGTAGGTTTATTATAAGCAGGTGTACCTGTAAGACATAACCTATGAGGGATAACATGCAACTTTTGTATCATCTTTGCAGTAGTTGTAGTTCTCCCTCTTATCTTATGTGCTTCATCAAGTATAATCATATCAAACTTTCGTTTGAGTATATCTTTAACTAACTGCTCGCATTTAGGTTTGCGTCCAAACTTATCATAGTTGACTATTACTATCTGGCTCTGGGGTAATATCCAAGTGTCCATTACTCCACAAGAATAATTCTCTGCCCACACGTTGCATTCGTTGAACCAGTTCCACTTTAAGGTGTTCGGACATATAATCAGCAACGTCATATTGTTGCCCCGTGTAAAGACCGTGAGCGCTGTTGGAGTCTTTCCAGTCCTTTGCTCTGAGAATATAGCGGTCACCTGTTGACGAGATAGGATTGTTTGCACATCTTCTTCCTGATACGGGCGTAAATCCGGCATAGCTTTCACCTCTCATACACGCCTGACATACAGCTGAATGTAAATTACAATCAGCGAAAGGACAGGTGTGTTCTTCATTCCATTCAAATATTTCTCTGCGCTTCTGAATTAGCTTATCTTGCTGTTCAGATTTATAAAGTTTTATACGTATTGCTTCACTCATTAAAGAGTAAGGTATGCGTGATAAACTTTCATGTGGTTTTGTATTACGGTGTTCATCATAGTATTTCTTACGACTAGATTGCTTAACACGTTCAGCACATTCTTTGCAGTAACGTGTAGTAACAAGACCCCATGTAGGTCTACCACATTTTTCACAAAATTTTATAACCCAAGATGTTGCGTCAGGATCAGGAGCACCGAGAATATTTATATCTCTAATCGCAAAATCCAGAGCCTTTTCATAGCTCTGGAATCTTCTTTCAGAATAACCAGTCTCCATCAGCTACCTCCTTTTCCTCAGGTTGTTTTACAGTTTCAGGAACTTTTATATCTTTTGTCTTTTCAACAAACTCTTTTGTTTCTTCAGATAACTGTTCAGGAGTATCAACAACCAATGGTGGTTGCCAATCTGGTTCAACTCTTGTATATTCACTTTGTTGTTCGTTAGCAGTTAAAGGTACAAAGCTGTAGATAAAGAAGTTAGCTTCTGCTTTATCTGCAGTTTCCATTTTAGACATTGCATTAAGCATCTGTGCAGCACCAACTGAACGCTCGTTGTCTGCTGCTGAACTAATGAGCTTATACTGATTAGCCTTAGTAACTAAGCTTACTTCCTGCTCAATCCATTTAGATACTTGACCATCTCTAAGGAATTCAGACCATTGTTTAGATGTGAACTTGGAGCCAACAGCAAGTTCATACTGAGACATTGTTAAAGAACCTGGAAGTTTAGAATTAAATTCTTCTTCCATTCCATAAAACTCATCGTTAGTGTATTCTAATTCCACGATATTCTCCTTAATTGTACAGTGTGTAATCCCATTCTCCATTAATTAATGTGTCATTTGCACAACCAAAACAACAGATGTTGTACAAAAAACTATATAACATTTGAATCTCACTACTGTTAGCGTAGTAGAAATTAATAACCTTGTCAATTAACTCAGTTCTATTTTGGTGAAGTTGCACAATTCTATTCTTATCGTAATGTGTATAATTACTAATATCTAAATGTTTTAAGTACTTTCCTTTAGTAGTAGTAGTATATATATCTGCATCCCAATCATACAATAAATCTAATCTAGTAACTTTAGGAACAGATGTAATAACATTCAACACATGCTTACATTCAGGATACAGTTTACCCAATACAGCACTTACTAACCAAGGCTGTGTTCGACACATACGTTGTATCCAATATATTTGAATTAATGGTTTAGGTTCTTCAATAGGAAAATCTCCTAGCTGCAAAGGCTTCAATACCTGAAACCAAAAGTCTTTTATTACAGTATCATACTCACTTGGTGACAGAAGCATATGGCCTTCTGCACACCAGCACTCAGGTATAGTATGATAATTCTTTATACGTGTTAAAGTTCTGTCATTAGGTACATCATCATGTACTAATTTCAATGCTTTACGTTCAATACCTGCAAGCATAAGAGCTTGATACATTTGATATCTATTCTTTGTAGGTACTACAAATGGAGCCATATTCAATAATTTTATATATTGACTGTTATTTATAGCCAGCACAGTAGCTTCTTCAGATGTCAAACGTTTTAGCATTTGTGTTAAACAATAAAGCCTTATCATAATATCAACTCCTTGTTTAATGTTTTATTTCTACTGTCTCTTTAATTTTTAAATCTCTACCACATATCGGACAATAATTAATAGGTAAATGCATTTCTCTCCCATATAACTTAATATGTAAGTTATTTGAATATA
>AUXO015636031.1_pt1 | contig 21904 bp, 25 predicted proteins | sample 768731 | NCBI WGS metagenome assembly AUXO01 (sample SAMN02715735, study PRJNA202380) | gut metagenome | biome: sheep rumen | host: Ovis aries | place: New Zealand: Palmerston North
ATGAATCCTAAAGAGGAAATTATAAGAAGTTTTGAAAAAACTGTAGAGGAAGAATTAAAAAAGCTAGATGAAATAGAAAGCAAAGAAGAGCAAATAGAAAAGTTTGATGTAATATTTAATATACATAAAATACTAGAAAACTACGATGAATTAAGACCTACACTAATAAAGTTTTTTAGAGAAAAAAGAAATAAAGATACATTGGAAAGATAGGTGTTACAAATGAAAACAGTATTAGAAATAAATCCGAGAGGATATGGAAAAAAATATAGATACTATTGTGATAGATGTGGCCGAGAGATTAATTTTAAAGAAAAGACTTTAAAACAAGTATATATTAAACATAATGACAGAACAAGCAAAAAATTATGTGATCTATGCGATAAATGTTATAAATCATTAGTAAGAGGAGTTTTTAAGAAGAAGGAGGGCACAAATGAAGTCATTAGAGATACTAGAACAATTAAATAAAATACTTATAGATGCAAATAAACGTTGTAATATAGCATATCAAAATGTAGGAGAACAAGATAAATTAAGAAGTGATTTAGATCATGAATTATTAAATAATTATCAAAATATGTCTGCAAAAGAAAAAAGAGAATATACAGAAAAATATTTTGAATGTTTAGCAGAAAGACATAATTGCAAATATGAATACAGAGAATTAGAAATATTAAAAGAATTGTACAATACATCTCAAAATATAGAAACAGCCTTTAATAATGCTATAAATAAATTACGAAAACTAAATCAAGAGCAAGAAACCCCAATATATTATAAAAGAGCACAAGAAAATAAAGGACAAGTAATAATAGTAAAAGAGGAGGAACAAAAGATATGAATAGAACAGACTTAAAAGATTATAAACATAATCAAGAATGGATTAAAGATAGATTAGAGTACATAGAGGAATTGAAATCAAACGTAACAAATATAACATCAGTATTATCAGATATGCCGAAACGGAAGTAGGCAAGTTGAAGATTCAATGGCAGAAAAGTTGGCAAAATTACTAGATAATGTTAATGAATTGCTAAATAGAATATTAGAAGAAGATAAAAAACAAAAAGAAATACTGACACAATTGGAAAAAGTAGAACAGCCATATAAATTAATATTAGAAAAAGTGTACATACAAGGCAAATCTTTAGTAACAGTTGCCAGTGAAATGAATTACAGCTATAGAGATTTATGTAGAAAAAATGGAATAGCATTAAATAAATTTGAAAAAATATAAGTTGTCCTATTTTGTCCTTGAATGACACATATAAAATATGTTATATATATAATTAGCAAAAATGTGATAGAGATACTAAAGAACAGATACAGCCCCTTTGTATTTGTTCTTTTTGCTATTGCATATGCAACAATTGGCAAAAAAGTTTTACTAAGTTAAACAAAAGTATTTACATTTTTGTAAAATAATAGTATAATGTTAAAAGAAATGAGATCTCTATTTGTACATTAAGTGATAATATTAAATAAAGAGGGGCCTTTATTTAAAGTATAAAATAAAAAAACAATAAAAAAAATAAAGGAGCAAAATGCTCATTTCAAACGAAAATTTTAAAATTTTTTCATTTGTAAAAAATGGCAAAAAAAATACTAGAGTCTGACACACTCTAGTATTTTTCTTTATGTACTATTCAAACATCTTTAAGATATCTTTTATAGTTTTTAAAACATAAAGTTTAACGAAAATTTTGAAAAAATTTTTCATTTGTAAATACCTCCTTTCTAACAATTAAAGAAAGGAATTAAAAATGGCAAAATCATTATACAATGGATAAGGAAATTAATCAATACAATATTTTACAAAAAACGACAATGAACTTATTAAAAATAATAGGTTCTTTTTTTATTATGTAGATAGTATGTAGTGATATATAAAGTCATGTAAGAGTATATAAAGGCAGAAAGTATGTATACCATTGACTTGTTTTCTGCTATATCATTACATAGTGTTTATATAAAATGTACTAGGCATCTTATATAAATATTATGATTTATTCATATAGCACCTATAAGAAATAATATTTATCTTTTGTTTTTAAAGAGCGATTCTAGTTAAGCTCTAGCATTTATAAATTGTATGTAGTGATATATAAAAAAGAAGTTTTGTGCAAAGGTTCGTAACTTGGCAGTCTATATCGTACCAAGTGCGACGAGACGAAAGAGATATAGTTATATATGCTAGGTAGCTCCTGTAAGACATATATGAAATCCTTTATATCATTACATAGAGTATATAAAAATAAATAAGTGAGGTACAAGCCTATGAGTACTAAAGAAAGATATGAAAAATATGTAAAAGAACATTGCGGTAACTGTAAAAATAAATTGAAATATGATTGTGAAATAAAAATATATAAGCAAGGCGATATTATAATAACAAAGTGTGATTATTATGAAGAGAAAAGGTAGTTGGGTAGCTGATAGAATCATACAAGATAAGAAGAAACAAGATTATTTTAAGAGATTAGCAGATAGAAGAAAAAATAAAGAGGTTATTAATGAAAGAGACAACAGCACTAAATCAGATAAGTAAAATAGTAAGCAAGATAAATTATAAATCAGTTTATATTGAAATAGAAACAAATGATGATAAATATATTTTAGAAAAACAATCAAATAAAAGAATAGGTTTTAAAGTGGAACAAAACACTATAAAGTAGGGAGATGATACAATGAAAGAAAAACATCCAGGTGGTAGACCACCAAAATATAAAACTAAAGAAGAAATGCAAGAAAGAATAGATAAATATTTTAACGAATGCGACAATAAACATGAACCATATACAGTAACAGGATTAGCAATGGCATTAGATATAGATAGAAGAACACTTTTAAACTATAGTGATAAAGATGAGTTTTTTCCCACAATAAAAAAGGCAAAGCTGAGAGTTGAAAACTATTTAGAAAAAAGATTAATAAATGATAGTAGCACAACAGGAATAATATTCAATCTAAAAAATAACTATGACTGGAAAGATAAACAAGAAATAGAACATTCGGGAAAACTAAAACTTGAGGATGTTTTATGAAATATACAGCAGAGTATTTAATACAAAAGAGAAAAGAAAAGTGGAATAAAACTCAAAGCATAGAAGAAGACAAAAATTTTAGAGAAGCAGTAGCAAATGAATTATATAAAAATAAGGAATTTTTAGAAGAAGTTAAAAATAACCCTGAGTATTTAATAGAGTTAGAATTTGTAATAGTAAATAAACAACAAAAGACAGTGCCTTTTTTTATAAATGATGTCCAAAAGGATTTTATAAATAATAAGTTAAATAGAGCCATAGAAGATTATAACAATGGAAGAATAACAGATTTAACTTTTTTGGTATTAAAAGGAAGACAACAAGGATTTACAAGTGTAATAACAGCATATCAATTAGCTTGTTCTCTACTAAAAAAGAATTTTCAAGGTTTTACTTTATCAGATAAAGCAGATAATACAGAAACAATCTTTCAAAATAAAGCTAAATTTCCTTATGATCAATTACCAGAAATGTTACAACCAACAGAAAAATTCAATAATAGAAAACAACTATTGTTTGAAAAATTAAATTCGAATTGGGAAGTAGATACAGCAACAGAGAATGTAGGACGTTCAAAAACTATAAATTTTTTTCATGGTTCAGAATGTGGATTCTGGAAAAGTATGTCTAAAATACAAGCAGGATTAGGTGAAGCCTTTACAAAAGATTGCATAAAGATTTATGAAAGTACAGCAAATGGATATAATGATTTTCAAAAGCTATGGAGTAGTAAAAGCTGTATAAATTGTTTTTATGAATGGTGGAAAACAAGAGAATATAGAGTAAATTTTGAAAATGAAGAAGTTAAAAATAAGTTTATTGAAGATATAAAAAATAAAAAAGAATGGATTTTTGAAAGAATAAAGATACTTACAGATGAAAAAAAATTAGAGCTAGAGCAGGTGTATTGGTACTACAAAAAGTATATATCATATATTGACAAAGAACTTATAAAACAAGAATATCCTTGTAGTGCAGAAGAAGCATTTTTAGCATCAGGTAATTGCTATTTCGATAAAGAAAAAATAGTAAATAGAATAGCACAATTGAAAGAACCTATTAAAGCAGGTTCTTTTATTTATGACTATGACGGCCTAAAAATAACTAATATAAGATGGCAAAATGATATAAACGGATTTATAAAGATATATGAAACACCTAAAAAGAATTATCCATATGTTCTTTCAGGAGATACAGCAGGAGAAGGATCAGATTATTTTATAGGACAAGTATTAGATAACACAACAGGAAAGCAAGTTGCAACATTAAGAAAAGAATTTGATGCAGATGAATATACACGACAAATGTACTGTTTAGGTAAGTATTACAATAATGCTTTGATAGGAATTGAATCTAATTTTGATACATATCCAATAAAAGAAATAGAACGACTAGGCTATAAAAAACAATACATTAGAGAAAAGGCAGATACATTTACAGGAAAGATTGCAAAAGCTTATGGATTTGAAACAAACAAAAAAACAAGACCATTAATTTTAAGTGAATTACAAGCAATAATAAATGATTATATAGATTTAATAAATGATAAAGAAACATTAGAAGAAATGCTAGTATTTGTACGAAATGAAAAAGGTAGACCAGAAGCACAAGAAGGATGCCATGATGACTTAGTCATGGCATTAGCAATAGCATTTCATATAAGAGAACAACAAGAGATGACAGTAAAACAAGATAATCACGAATTAGACTATAACATAATGAAAGACTTTGGATTCGAAAGAGAAGTAGAAGGAGATTTTGGAAGCAGAATTGAGGTGTTTTAAATGAATAACATAATTATGATTAGAGTAAATGGAACAATGACTAAAGAATTTTATGATGATTTTAGACAAAAAATGCTAAAAGATATAAAAGAAGGTTTATTTATAGTAGATGATACTGTTAAAGATGTAATTGTAACAAGAATGGAAGGATTAGGAATAGAGGAGGAAATAAAAGATGAAAAAGAAAGTATTTAGAGAAAGATATTCAACTATTGAAGAAAACACAACAGTTGAAAAGACAGAAAAAGTAGAAGAAAAGAAACCTACAAAGAGAGGTAAAAAGAATGATAAATCTGATAAATAGTTTAATACCAGTCGTATGCCTAAGCATACGGCTTTTTTATTGGTTATAGATTAAATAAACCTAATAAGCAACCAACTAAGTTACAGAATCCAATAACTGTAATTAAAGAAAAAAGACAAGAAAAGAAAGATGAAAAGAAACTAGAGAAGCAAAGAGATTATTGGTCAGATGTATTCGAAAACTTAGAAAACTTTGATGGAACACCAGAGAGTCAAAAGAAGGTGAGGAATGTAGATGAAATATGAAGATGAAAATGTAACAAGTGTATGGAAAGACTTCGAAAAAGGCAGAATGTATAACAGAATGAAAAACTTATATAGAGATACAGAACAAAATTATGACTACTATTATGGTAATCAAGCTAAATATCTTAATATAGGTAAAGAAACACCAGTAGTACTTAACATCATCAAAAGTATAGTTAAATACAAGTTAGGAGTTGTAAATTCTAATGCTTATGCAATAGTCTACAATCCTAATTTTTATGATGCTACTACAGAAACAGAATTACTTAAAGAACTTTGCAAAGTATTAAGTCGCCATGCAAACAAAGTATGGGAGTTGCAACAAGTAGGCTCTAAAATTAAAGAAGTTATGAAAGATGCTTGTATTAATGATGAGGGTATTTTGCATAGTTATTTTGATATAGAAAAACAAGAAATAGCAACAGAAGTAATAGATAAAAATAATGTGTATTATGGTAACGAAAATGATAGTGATATACAGAATCAACCATATATCATAATTAGTTACAGAAAACCAGTAACACAAGTAAGAGAAGAAGCTGAAAGATTAGGAATAGACAAAGAAAAAATAGAACTAATTACTTCAGATGGAGAAACATTAGAACAAGCAGGATATTCAAGTACAACTGATGAAGTAAATCCTATGTGTTTAGTATTACTTAAATATTATAAAGAAAATGGAAAAGTATTTTATACAAGAGCTGTAAAATCTGTTGAGTTAGAAGTTAAGCAAGAAACAGGCGAAACATTATATCCTGTATGTCATATGTGCTGGGAAAAAGTCAAAGGTTCTTCAAGAGGTGTGGGGGCTGTTCGTAATGTTATAACAAATCAAATCGAAATAAACAAAATAGCAACAAGAAGAGCTTTATCAGTAAAACTAAGTGCATTTCCTAAGCCAATTGTTAATGAAGATTTTATAAGTAATCCTAGTGCGTTAGAGACAGTTGGAAGTCCAATAAAACTTAAAGGTGGAGCTTCAATAGAAGATGTAAGAAAACAAGTAGGTTATTTAAATCCAGCAAGTATGTCATTAGATGCTAAGAACTTACAAGATGATATACAACTAAATACAAAAGATTTAGAAGGAGCTGGAGATGTAGCAACAGGTTCAGTAGACCCTACACAAGCTTCAGGTAAAGCAATTTTGGCTGTGCAACAAGCTACACAACAACCTTTAAATGAACAAGTTGATACATATAAAACATTTATAGAAGATTTAGCAAGAATATATTTTGATATGTGGAAAGCTTATAAAGTAGATGGTATGCAAGTTTTAATGGAACAAAAGAACGAAGCAGGAGAAATAATAGAAGTACCATACCAAATTCCATATGAAGTTTTAAAAAGAATAGAACCTTATATTAGGGTAGACATAACACCTAAATCACCATATGATAGATATGCAGAAGAACAATCATTAGAAAACTTATTTATGAGTGATAAAATAACATTCGAAGAATATGTAGAAGCTCTTCCAGAAGGTAGTGTAATGCCTAAAGATGTGCTACAAAAAATCTTAGAGAAGAGAAAAGAAAATCAAGAAAAATTAACACAAATGCAAATGCAAGCAGACCAAATCAATAGTGCATTGAATCAAGTAATGCAAGAAGAAACCAATACAAGTAATGATATAGAGACAATAGCAAATCAAGGAGAAATGATTAATTCCAATATGATGGGAGGAAGTCAAAATGAAGTGTCCTCAATGTAAAATAGTTGAAATGTTAGTAACTAAAGTAAAAAACAATACAATTTATCATAAGTGTAAACAATGTGGAAGAGAAGAACAAGAAGAAATTAAGAAAGTAATTAAAGTTGAACCGTAAAGGTTCTTTTTTTATATGTCCAGAACTTGCGTATTGACAATAAAAGGTGCATGGGAGCCGACAGGCTATAAATGGGAGGTTAAAAATGTTTATTGAAAATGACAACGAAGATGTTGTAATGAATGATGTACCTGAAACATCAGAAGAAAATCTTGAAGAAGTTGACACTAGTACTAGTGAAAGTGTAGAAGAACCTATTCAAGATACAGTCGAAGAGACTGAAACAAATTCCGAAGATAACATTGATAAGCTAGTAGAGGAAAGAGCTAATAAGATGTTTGAAGAAAAAGTCAAAGATAGATTAGCAAGAGATAGAGCTAGCCAAGAAAGAAAATATAACAAAGAACTAGCTAAATACAAATACCTTGAAAGTGTTATTAATGCTGGATTAGGAGTAGATAACTTAGATGATGCAATCAACAAAACATCTAGTTTTTACAAAGAGCAAGGAATTAACATACCAGAATTTCACGACAGTTATAGTGAAAGAGATGAAAAGATTCTAGCTCAAGCAGATGCACAAGAAATTATAGATTTAGGTAGAGAAGAAATGGAAGCAGAAGCAAATAGAATAGCATCTATTCCAATGGAACAAAGAACTACTAGAGAAAAAACTATATTTGAGACAGTCTGCAAAGAACTAATCAATTTAAAAGATATAGATGAATTAAAAGCAAAAGGTTATAAAACAGATATTCTTGAAACAAAAGACTTTATCAAGTTTAGAGACCGTTTCAATGTAAATACACCTATATCTGAAATATACGAAATGTATAACAAAATTAATGGACAAACAGTAAAACAACCTGCAAGCCCAGGTAGTGCAAAAACCAATAATTCAAATGGTGAAATAAAGGATTATTATACACCAGATGAAGCAAGAAAATTTACTGAAGAAGATTTAGAGAGAAATCCTAAATTAATGGCAGTATTAGAAAAGTCTATGCAATCATGGGGTAAATACAAATAATAATCCTATAAAGAAAGGATATAAATATGGCTATAACAAATTTCCAACAAACAATATGGAGTAGAAAATTTAATCTAGCATTAGAAACAATAACATCATTAAGAAATCACTGTGATTTTAAATATGAAAAAGATTCTAAAAATGCTAAAGAAGTAAAAATATTAAATGTAGTAAGACCTACAATTAGAACTTATGTACCAGGCACAGCAATTACTAGAGAAGGAGCAACAGATGGTTCAATGCTATTGAAAATTGATCAATTCAAATACTTCAACTTTGAAGTCGATGATGTAGATAAAGCTCAATCTGTACCAGGATTAATGGATGAATTAACAAGAGAAGCTTCAAGAGGATTAGCTGAAGAAGGAGACAAATATGTAGCTTCATTAGTTAAAGCTGGAGTAGAAGATGCAACAAATCCAATAGGACAAAGTGCTTCAGTAGTAACTTTAACAAAAGCTAATGCTGTAAGAACTGTAGAAGATGGATTTGCATACTTATACGGTAAAAACTGTAAAGTATCTGATACTTTCTATTTAGAAGTAGCTCCAAAACCATTCACAATCTATAGAGAAGCTTTAACAGAGTTATCAACAAATAACCCTGAAATATTAAAGAAAGGTGCTGTTGGTAAAATCAATAATGCTTATGTATGTATTGAGAACTTACTACCAACAGGAAAAGCAAGTGGAAGTTCATCTGTTGATGATGTTCACTATAATATATTAAGAACATCTAAAGCTATAGCATTTGCTGAACAAATCAACAAAGTAGAAGCATATAGACCTCAAGATGCTTTCTCAGACGCATTAAAAGGACTATATACATATGGTGCTTTAATAACAAGACCAGATGAAATCTATGCAATTAAAACAGCTATGTAGTATAAGAGGGGGAAACCCCTCATTATATCACTTTGAAGGTATAAGCCAGTTCGAATCTGGCAAAAGTGAAAGGAGAAAATAAATGAACGAGTTGTTTACAATTAAGCCTAGTTTAAGACAATATTATGGAAGAACAGTAACAAAAGAAATGGAGTTTGATGAGTTTACGGATGATAAAACAATACATCAGACTTTAAAAGATTTAGTATTAACAACAGAGATTAATAGAGAAAGTGAATTTAACGGAGTAAAAAGTACAGAAAAAAGTATATTAACTCAAGAATTACCAGAGGGAACAATATTAATATGGAACGAAATAGAAGGGTATATATTACCAGACAGAGAAGTATATAAACTAAAAGATTTAAAACAAGAAATAAATGAAATAGAAGAAATATATAAGGAAGTGAACAAAGATGACACTAAATGAAAATAAAAAAATAACATTAGCATTGATAGAAGAGTATTCACCTAATAATGAATACTTAACAGAAGATGAAGATATAGCAAATAGATTAAATTTAGTATATGCTCCTAACTATCAAGAAATAAGTCAAATAAAAAGAATACTTAAAACAAAAGTACTAAAAGATATAACAGGGGAAACAGAAGAAGGGTATGAAGAAATATCATTACCTTCAAATATGTATCAATTAGCAAAGGTAACAGCATTAGATTCTAAAAATAGAGAAGTATCACCAGATTATAGAACTATAGGAAATAAGATATACATAAATAAAGAATCAGATGCAAAATATATATTAGAATACTATATGTATCCAACAGTAATAACACAAGATACAGATAAAGATTTTATGTTAGAGTTAGACCAAGATGCACAATTGATTTTACCATATTTAGTTGCAAATGATATATTAAAAACAGACCCTTCAAGTGATTATCAAGCTTTTGCAAGTGAATATAGAAGAAAATTAGAGCTATTAGATCCACGCAAAACACTTTCTTCTATTGTAATTGAAGAAGGAGTGGTGTAGATGGCAAAGAATAGTGCAATAGGCAAAATGATAAAAAGAGCATATTCAAATTTTAGAGGAATAGATTTTTCAAATGACCCAGGCATAGTTAATATTTCAAGAAGTCCAGATGCTTTAAATGTCTGGAAAAACTACTCAGATACACAAGGAAGTTGTGTAGAAACGAGACCAGGCTATGTCAAATTAGCTGATTTTAACAATAAAATAAACGGATTTTTCGTATATAATAATCAAGCTTTAATTCACAGCGGAACTAATTTATATCTATGGTCAAATTTTCCAGACAGTCCAGAAGAAAAAACACTTTTAAAGAATGATATGAACAACGAAAGAAGTTCATTTGTTATATTTAATAATAAACTATATATCTTAGATGGAAAGTATTTTTTAGTATATGATGAAACTCTAAGAGAAGTAAAAAACAACAATCCATTTATACCAACAACAACAATAGGAAGAAAACCTAGTGGTGGTGGTGAAATGTATCAAGATGTAAACTTATTAACACCATTGCGTAAAAATTCTTTTTGGGGGGATGGTACAAGTACAGACTATTACTTAGATGCTACAGGAATAGATGAAGTAACAGAAGTAATAGTAAATGATGAAGTGGTGGCAAACACAGATTATACAGTAGATTTAATCTTTGGTAAGATAACATTCAATACAGCTCCATCTCAAGCAATAACGAGTGATAATGTAGTAATAACATTTAGTAAAAATATTTCAGGTTATGCAAATAGAATTAGTAAATGTTCTAAAATGGTAATATTTGATAGAAGGGTATTTTTTGCAGGAAATCCAGAATATCCTAATGCAATATTCCATTGTGAACTAAATACACCAGAATATATTTCAGATTTAGCATACTATCAAGATGGAACAGAAGAGAGTATGGTTAAATCAATAGTTGTAGGTAATAATATTTTATGGGTATTCAAAGAAACAAACCAACAAAATGATACTATTTTCTATCATACAGCTACAATAGATTCAACAGGTAAGGTATACCCTAACTATCAAGGAAATGTAAGTACTGGATGTTATGCAGATGCAATTAACTATAAAGATGATATTGTATTTCTAAGTAGAAATGGACTAGAAGGAATAGCAAATGAAAACATAGATTCAAGACAGTTGTTAAATCATAGAAGTAGTTTAGTAGATAACAAATTAATTAATGAAAATAATTATAATTTAGCAATGATGACAGAATGGGAAGGGTACCTTCTAGTGCTAGTTAATCATAAAATATATTTAGCTGATATAAGACAAATGTATCAAGGAATTATAGGTTACGAGTATGAGTGGTATTTATGGGATTTAGGAGTAGAAATTTGTTATTTAAAAGAGTATAAAGGAAAATTATATGTAGGAGCCGAAGATGGCTCTATTTTTGTTTTCGAAGGAACTAACGATAACGGAACAGCAATATTAAGTTATTGGACAACACCTATGGATAATTTCGGTATAGGAAATTTAAATAAAACGACAAATAAAAGAGGTGGAGTAGCAAAAATTAAAACTATTCCAAATGGAGCCATCAAAGTTTCAGAAATAACTAATAAAAGACAAGAAGAAAGGTTTATTAAGCAATATAGTGCGACAGGATTTGATTTTTCGAACATAGACTTTGGAAATTTCTCATTTGTAACGAACAATCAATCATATGTAGTTTATAAAATTAAAGAAAAGAAATTTGTAGAGTTGTCGTTGAAGTTTTATTCAGATGAAATAGATAAACCTTTCGGAATATATAGTGCAATGATAGAAGCCTTTGTAGGCGGATATGTAAAGAAATAGGAGGAATAATATGAGTTTACCAAAATTGAATGATAATTTAAACAAAGTAAGCAGTTTGCCAGAAAAACCAACATTAACATCAGCAGAATTGCAAGCAGTTTTCGACGAAGCGGGTAACATAATAAAAGATTATTTGAATAATACATTAACTGGAGCTATTGAAACATTAATAACAACTACAGTAAACGCCAATAAAACAGTAGTAGAAAATACTTTAACAAGTACAAGTATAACTAGTGCTTTAGCATCAGCACAGGGTAAAGTTTTAAATGAAAGAATAACAACAGTTGCAAATGAAAAACAAAAAATAATTGGTATAGGTACAGATGACCCATCAGGAGGAGAAGATGGAGATGTTTATATAAAAATTTTTGAATAGGAGGTAAGATATGGCAACATCAGGGTCAATTAATACTGGTTCAGTCGGAAGCTTTTATTTTACCTTCGATTGGTACAGAACAGGTTATAGCAGTTCACTTAATGAACATTATATACATTATACAGTAACAGCTCATAACTCTCCTGGGAGTTATAGAACGATTTATTTAAAGGATTTATGGATAGCTGGTAGTCAAAAATATTATGAGGCAGGTGGTTCAACTTGCTATGATGGAACTGTAATAACTTCAGGAGACATAACTATTCCAAGCTCAACAAGTGCTGGTGATGGTTGGTTTAATGTATATTTCGGAGCTGGAGTAGGAACAGCTTCAGGTACAAATTGTAGCTTAGAGGGTAGCTGGGATTTAGATAGGATTCCTAGATATACAACCGTATGGAACTCAGAAAGAGGTAAAAGTTTAAATAGTATTTCTGTAAATTGGACAACAGCAGATGCAAGAGATTGGACTCAATACAGCTTAAATGATGGTGTATGGACTGATGCTTATGATACCGTTGCATCAGATCAGAAAAATGGATATTACACGATATATAATTTACAACCTAATACAACTTATAAGGTAAGAACAAGATGTAGGAGGCAAGATAGTGGCTTATGGAGTGAAGCATCAGACTTATATATAACGACTTATGACATAGCAAAATTAACAACAGTGCCTAATATAAATCACGGAGATAACTTAACAGTTAGCTATACAAATCCAAGTGGTTCTTCATTGGAAATAAGTATATTTAAAACGGATGGATTAACACCAATAGCTAATTATAGAAGTTGTTCAGGAAGTTCTTATACATTTCAATTTACGGATGCAGAATTGGATAAATTATATAAACTTTATGGAAACAATAATTCAGTAACAGTAAGAGTTTATATTAAAACAGCAAATAACTTTAATTACTTACATTTTAAAGAGTTTACAGTTACATTTACAGGAAATCAAAAAACTATTAAAGTTAAAACTTCAGGAGAATATAAAAGAGGCAAAGTTTATGTAAAAGTAGATGGGGCATGGAAACGAGGAATTATATGGACAAAGGTTGACGGAACATGGAAAAAGAGTATATAAAGGAGGAAAAAGATGGAAGGATATGAAGATATAGATAATATCACCAAAAGACAAAACGAAATGTTAGATAATTCGTTACAACAACAAAGAGATATTATAAATAAGCAAACAGACTTAAATGTTGCTGAACTAGAAAGAAATAAACAAGAAATAGACAAAGATGCGAATAAAACGAATCAAGCTCTATATACAGAGTATAGAAAAGCGAGTAATCCATATGGTGCAAATGCAGAGAATTTAGCATCAAAAGGATTAGGAAATAGTGGTTATGCAGAAACAACACAAACTAATCTATATAATACATACCAAAGAAACATAACGGATACTTTAAATAAAGCAAGAGATTTAAAATCTGATTTTGATTTTCAAATTAGCAAAGCAAGACAAACAGGAGACATTACATTAGCTCAAAATTCATTACAAATATACAATCAAAAAATGCAATTATTAGCACAAGAATATGATATGAGAAATAATAGAAAACAATTCTTATATCAACAAGAAAGAGATAGAGCATCAGACAATAAATGGCAACAACAATGGGATTATCAAAAATCAAGAGATGCAGTTGAAGATAGTAGATGGCAAACACAATTTGATTATCAAAAACAAAGAGATGCTGTTGCTGATAGTCAATGGCAAAAACAATATGAACTATCAAAAAAAGCTAGTGCTAGTAGAAGTTCCTCTCGTTCTACTAGCAAAAGTGGTAGTGGAGGAAATTCTGGAGTAGCAGATACAAGCAATTCAAAAGTAACAGCAAAACAAGTAATCAATAATATACAAATAAAACAAGGAACTTTTATGGATAAAAACGGAAAAATAATAGCAAATCCAGGAGTAATAGATGGACTATCAGGAAAAACTTTTGCCAATGTAGAGGATGTATTAAAATATTATAATTTATAGGAGGATAATATGGCTAAAAAGATATGGGAAAAGATGCGTGATGATAGGCTTGCAAATGAAGAATCAAGGCAACAAGAAGTACAACAAGCAAATCAAGATTTTCAAAACTATGCTCAAAATAGTGCGCAAGCAACAGATATATGGAGTAGAGTACAAGATAAGCTTAATTTAGCACAAACGCAGGCACCAACTAACAGTTTTAATTATATAGACACTAAAAAAAGTATACAAAGTAGAGTAAATGAAATAGCTAATATGATTGCTCCAAGAAGAACTAATATATTCAATACAATGGAAACTAATTTGATGCCAATACTTGAACAGCAAAATAAAGAAAAAGCAGAAGAACTTAAAAATAGAAATTTTAAATTAAAAGAAAATCCAGAATTACCTGTTGAATATACAGAAGAGCAAAAAAGAAAATTAATACCAGAAGTAGTCAAAAAGGTTACACAACCAGATTTAGGAGAAGTAACGAGTAATTTTTTTAATGATTCAGGTAGAACTATTGAAAACGCATGGATTGGATTGAAACATGGAGTAGAAGATTCATCTAATTATATAGGTTCGTTCTTTACAGGTGTTCAATCAGAAAATAACAGAATGATAAAAAGAGTATTAGATTCTAACTTAACAGATGAAGAAAAAAGAGCTTATATTTATAATAATTTAAATTCTGAAGAAGCAAATACTGAAAGATTAAATGCAATGATAGAAAACTTAATGCCAGCTAAAAATGTGCCTCAAGAAATATATGATGTACTTAAAGCAGGCTATGATGAACAGCTAAAGAAAATGAAAGAAGAATATGGATTTAGTGATAAAGATTCACAAAAATATGCTGATATATATTCTAAGAATAAAGACAAAATAGATGCAATTGCTTTAAAAGATGAATTTGAAGAATCACGAAAAGCAGAAGATACAAAAATCGCAGAAAACATAGAAAATCAAACTAATATAGTTTCAAGAAAATTAGCAGAAATATCTCCTTCAATGGGGCAAATGCTACCTGGTATGGGATTAAGTATGATCAATCCAGTTTTAGGAACAACATATTTTACAACAAGTGCTGGAGGAGGCTATGTTAGAGATGCTGAAGAAAGAGGAATGTCACCATATGAAGCTAAAACTTATGGTACTATAATGGGAACTTTAGAAGGATTGAGTGAATCTGTAATAACAGGGCAACAAGCTAATAGAATATTGCATAGTTTTGGTAAAAGAGGAATTAGTACTGGAGTTCTAAATAGTACAGGATTTAATATACTTGAGAATGTTGTGCAAGAAGCTATTATGGAACCAGCACAAGAATTAACAGCAGAATTAGTTGGTGGAAAAGATAAAGCTAACTGGGATAATATGCAAGATAGAATGTTTAATGCTGGACTTAATGGTGGAATAATGGGATTAATTTCAAATGGTGCTACTTATGGTTTAGAAAAAACAGGAAAAGCTTATAATAAAATAAAAAACGGACAAGCTTTATCTGAAAATGAGATTAATGCAGTAATACAAGAAAATGTAAAAGCAAGAGGACAAGAAACAGTAGAAAATGATTTTAAACAAGGAGCTAATCAAGTATTCCAACAAGTTTCTACAATCCAAAATGAGCAATCTAATGCGCAAGAACAACAAATTACACCACCAGTACAAGAAAACGTTTCAAATCAAAACGTGGTTGCAAATAATCAAGACAGAGAACGCAGATTACAAGAATTAAAAAATATAGATACTTCTAATATGAGATTTATAGAAAGAGGAAAAATAAAAACAGAAATCAGAGCATTAGAACAAGGATTTAATTCTATTGAGGAATACCAAAAAGCAGAACAAATAAAAAGAGAACAAGCACAAAAAGAATATGAACAAAGACAGAAAGAAAAAGAATTGGAGAAAATAGAACAGCAACAACAACTTGAAAAAGAAATCCAAGAGAGTAATCCTACAAAAAGAGCACAATACGAAATTATACAAAAAACTAATCCAATGCTTGATGATTATCACACTGGAATTAGAAGTCCTAAAGATATAAAAACATTCAATGAAGTTATAAATGATGAGGAAAGCTTTGCATGGGGAGATTTTTCTAAAGAAGATGCACAAAATGCATTAGAACAAGGAAAAATAACCATATATAGTTCATATCCAATAGAAAATGGTACGTTTGTATCAACATCTAAAGTACAAGCTGAGGACTATGCGGGAGGAAAAGGTAAAAAAGTATATTCTAAGGAAGTACCATTAGGAGAAGTGGCATGGATTAATGGAGATGAAGGACAATATGCAAAAGTAGATAGTCTTGCAAATAATCAACAAATAAATAATTTTAGTGGATACACTCAAAGGGAAATAAATAATATAAAAAGTAATAAAATTTCAATAGCACAAAGTAGTGAAGATATATCAAAATTTGTTAATAATTCAAGAAAAATTTCTGGAAATTTCAAAATGTATTTAGGAAAAATAAAAGAGAGTGCTTCAAATTTAATAAAAAATAAACTAGGAATAAATGTTGATAATTATAATATTTCACTAAAAACAGATGATGTTAGAAAAATATTTAAAGACCATGGAAGTGAGAAAACAGAAATACCAAGAGGTCAAGTTCCTATAACCGAAAATGATTTTTTAAATATTCCAGATATAATTAATAACCCAGATTCAATTAGTTTAGAAGGGAAATCTCCTCAGGGAAAACCTGCAATAAAATTTGAAAAGAATATAGATGGAAATACTGTTGTAGTAACTTATGTTTCTGACAAGCATAATAATTTAGAAATGCAAACTATGTATAAATTTAAAAATAATAAAAAAAGAGATTCTGCCACTGTACTCCATGAGAATCAAGCTCCTGGGTTAAACACATCCGAAATGGACAGTGGTACGAATCTTTTTATTAATAATAGTATACCACAAAATAACGAAGTTGTCAAAAATGATACTATTACTAATAATTATGAGCAAAATTCGGAAAATAATACTCAAAATACACCAGGCGAAAAAATAAACTGGAACAAAATAGAACGCCCAGAAGGAAAATTTAGAAAGCATTATCTAAGTGTAATAGAAAGTTCAAATACAACAGCAGAAGCTAAAGCTATTGCAAAAGAAATGATGGGATTAGATACTTATACACCTCAAAGTAACGAAAGCTTATTGCAAAAGGCTGATAAAAGAATAAGTATGTCAGAACCAGATGCAGAATTAAACTCTTTACTAAGTAGAGCAATGAACAATGATAAAGTCAGTGATGTTGATATAGCAGTAGGTGAAAGATTAATTGAGTACTACTCTAAAATAGGAGATAAAGAACATTTACAAGATTCTATTCATGCAACAGCACTAGCTGGAACGCAAGCTGGTAGAACAGTGCAAGCAATGGCATTACTAAATCATATGACACCTCAAGGACAATTAGTATGGTTACAAAGAAGTATTGATAAAATGAATGATGCTTTACAAACTAAATATAGAAATAAAAGTAATACACCTCAATTTGAATTAACTCAAGAAATGACAGATAAGATTTTAAATACTAACTCTAAAGAAGAAATGTTTAAGGCATTAGATGATGTATACGAAGAGTTAGGTCAACAAGTTCCTAAGTCTATGAGTGAAAAAATAGATGAGTGGAGATACTTCTCAATGCTTGCTAATATAAAAACACATGGTAGAAATATGATAGGAAATGTTGCAATGCACATGACACAAAGAGCAAAAGACAAAGTAGCAGGAATTATTGAAAGTGCTGTTTCAACATTCAAACCAAACATGGAAAGAACACATACAATAATGCCAGCAAGTAAAGAAGTAAAACAATTTGCTAAAAATGACTTAAAAAATATGGATGTTCAAACAGAACTAGGCATGAACGAAAACAAATATAATCCTCAATCAAGATTACAAGGTGCAAGAAAAACTTTCAAACATGATATTTTAAATAATACTTTAGGAAAATTGTTTGATTTAAATTCAAATTTATTAGAGGTAGAGGATAACATAGGTTTAAAATCTATGTATGTAAAAGCATTGAGTGAATATATTACAGCTAATAAAATAGATGTAAATAATATAACAGATGCTCAACTAAGTAAAGCAAGACAACACGCAATAAAATCATCACAAGAAGCAACATTCCATCAAGCAAGTGCATTAGCTACAGCATTAAATCAAATGGGAAAGAAAAACAATGTTGTTAAATTTGCCTTAGATTCAGCAGTACCATTTAAGAAAACACCTATAAATGTAGCTAAAACAGGTGCTCAATATAGTCCAGTAGGATTAATAAAATCAGCTATATTTGATACAGCACAATTAAGAAAAGGTAAAATCACAGTAAATCAATATATAGATAATATCTCTAAAGGATTAACTGGAACTGGAATAGCATTTATGGGATATGCTTTAGCAGAAGCAGGAATACTTAAAGCTTCAGGTGGAGATGATGATAAAAAAGAACAATATGATGAAGATCAAGGAAAACAAAGTTATTCAATAGAAATAGGTGGAAAAACTTATTCTTTAGATTGGTTATCACCTGTTGGAATACCTTTATTTATAGGAGCAGAAACAAATCAACAATTTAATCAATCTAAAAAAGAAAAGAATAGTAAGAGTACTGATGATGAAGAAAGTTTAAATAAAATACTAAAAAGTGTTTCTAACATAATGAACGCATCAGCTAACGCAATGAATCCTATGAGTGAAATGTCAATGGTACAAGGATTAACAAGTATATTATCATCATACAATAAGGAAAATGCAGTAGGAGATATGATAGTTAATACTGGCAAATCTTATGTAAATCAATTTGTTCCTACATTATTAGGACAAGTTGCAAGAACTACAGATGATTATGAAAGAACAACTAAGTCAACTAAAACAGGAACACTAGAAAAGGCAATAGACAGTACAGTAAATCAAATAAAAAGCAAAATACCAGGACTAAGACAAACATTACCAGTTAAAACAGATATATGGGGGCAAGAAGTAAAACAAAGTGAAAATCTTCCATTTAGAGCATTTAATAATTTTGTAAATCCAGCAAAAGTACAAGATGTCTCAAATGATATAGTAGATAAAGAACTTAATAGCTTATATGCTAAGACAAAAGAAAGTTCAATTATTCCTAAAACAATTGAAAAGACATTTTCTATTAACGGTACAGATTATAGAATGACTAATGAAGAATTTGCAAAATATAGTAAAGCTTATGGAACTACATCTCATAATATACTTGAAAGTCTAGTTAAATCTGATGAATATAGATATTTGACAGATGAACAAAAACAAAAAGCTATTGAAAGTGTTTATTCTTATGCTAAAGAAAAGAACAAAGTTGACTATGCAAATAGTGTAGCAGAAGAATTAAAAACAAGTACACTATATAAGACAATGCAAGAATTAAAAACATCTAAAAATCAAAGCAAGTATTTAGACTATGTTGCTCAAACTAAGGGAATAGAAAAAGAATCAGCTAAAAATAAAATATTATTAGAATCAGATTATGATGATAATGTTAAATCAATAATATACGCAAATGGAACAGGAAATGATGATAAACTTTATAGTATAATGCAAGATAGTGTAGATATAAATGAATATTTAGACTATAAATTAAAATCATCTAATAAAGAATTTTCAGCAGATAAAGATTCTAACGGAAAGACAATAACAAATAGTGCTAAAAAGAAAATGTATAATTATGTTAATAATCAAATATCAGGAAGAATTAATAAATTATTAATTTTAGCAAATAACTATAAATTAAGCAGAGGTGAACAAAATGAGATTTTAGAATACATAAAAGATACATCAGATAACGAAGATGAAGTTAAAGAGAAGTTAAAGAAACTATCAAGCAATTTCGAATTAAGAAACGATAAAATATATTATAAATAAGCACTTGTAACAGAGTGCTTATTTTTTTATATAAGAAAGGAATAAGTAATGATAGAAAAACCAAAAAGACCTAAAAAATTAAATAATCAAGACAGAAGAATACCTAATGACATACAGGAATTAATTAATAGATACGATTTAGATAATACAGATATATATGACTTCTTAGACTATTTAGTTAATTATCTAAACGAAAGGGGGATATAAATGAAACAAATTGATTATGAATTTATTCGTGGAGACACAAAGAAAATGAGGAAATTTCGACCTACAACATTAGATGGTGAAGTACTTGAACTATCCAACTCAGATAATATCTATTTTACAGTCAAAAATGCTAATAGAGTTGCAAAAATAAAAAAGTCAATAAACAATGGAATAACATTAGGAGAAGATGGATATTATCATATAACTTTAGAAGCGGAAGATACAGAAGATTTAGACTTAGGAACTTACCAATACGATATTGAACTTGTTCTTAATTTGAATCCAAACTTTGTGCAGACATTAATTAATGGTGAAATTACATTAACAGAAGATATTACAAGGAAAGGAGACAGAATATGAATGAAGAAGAACTAGGAGTGGATGTTGAAGTTGATGAAGTAGAAGTACCAGTAGATACAGCCAGTGATGTACTTAAAGGTGATAAAGGTGAAAAGGGAGACAAAGGTGATAAGGGAGACAAAGGTGATAAAGGAGACCAAGGCATACAAGGTGAAAAAGGTGATACTGGTGATACTGGTGAAAACGGAGAAGATGGATTTAGTCCTACAGTAGAAATATCTAAAGTAGGGAAAATAACAACAATAACTATTACAGATGCAGAAGGAGAACATACAGCAACAATAAGAGATGGTGAAGATGGAGAAGGTTCTGGAGATATGCTAAAAGCTACATATGATGCAAATAACAATGGTATTGTAGATAATGCGGAAAAAGTAAACAATCATACTGTAGAAAAAGATGTTCCATCTAATGCAGTATTTACTGATACAGTATATGATGATACTTCTATACACAATGATATATCTACTTTAGAAAATGGAAAAGTAGATAAAGTAACAGGTAAAGGGTTAAGCTCAAACGATTTTACAAATACTTATAAAGATAATGTAGATAGCAATACAAGTGCGAGACATAGTCATTCTAACAAATCTGTACTAGATAATATAACTTCGACAGATATTAGTAATTGGAATAACAAAAGTAATTTCAGTGGAGATTATGATGATTTAACCAATAAGCCTAGTATTCCAACAAAAACAAGTGATTTAAGAAATGATAGTGATTTTGTATCAGATGCTAGTTATGTTCATACAGATAATAATTTTACAACAGCAGAAAAAGAAAAATTAGCAGACTTAGAAAACGGCGCAAGTGAAACACTTCCAGTAGGTACTATTATTCCATATGCAAGCTCAACATTACCAGAAGGATATATGATATGTGATGGTAGAGCATTAAGCAGAACTGAATATTCAAAATTGTTCCAAGCGATTGGAACTTTTTTTGGCGCTGGTGATGGCTCAACAACATTTAATATACCTAACTTAAAAGGTAAAGTGCCAGTAGGTTTAAATGGTAATGATACTGATTTTGATACTTTAGGAGAAACTGGAGGAGAAAAGGAACATACATTAACAATTAATGAAATGCCTAAGCATAATCATACATTTTTAGATAACAATTCTAATACTTACCAAACAATTGCAACTATGGTAGCAGGTGGAAATTATGATGCTTCACAATTAGGTGGTT
>AUXO010636472.1_pt1 | contig 21901 bp, 13 predicted proteins | sample 768731 | NCBI WGS metagenome assembly AUXO01 (sample SAMN02715735, study PRJNA202380) | gut metagenome | biome: sheep rumen | host: Ovis aries | place: New Zealand: Palmerston North
TCACCATTCTGACGAATCTCAAATGCATTATGTCTTGCATTTTCTGCTGTACCATTACCGACTGAGAATAATGTGTTACCAGCGTTACCAAACGTTGTAGAAGCACTAGATGATACATTATATCTACCGCTAGCGTGCTCTGATTGGTTATTTGCAACTGTATTAAATCCTTCAGCGTGAGATTGTTCACCAAATGCTTTTGTGGAAGCACCTTCAATAATACTATTTGTTCCAGTACCAGCACTGATTGGAAGGTCAAGAGATATAACGTTATTAGTAATATCAATTGCTCTACCTTCTGTAAGAACATCTTGCTTTGCGCCAAGTGCATTAGCAATCTGTGTTGCACCGCTTGTCTCAGACTTGGTATAATAATTGCTCAAGTCTATTGGCGTATATGCTGAAGCATCAAGTTTCCTTTCATTTAGGTCGTTCAATGCAGCAGATACAATTTTCTCATTCTCAATAATAACATCAGTGATTGATGATGATGTGAATCCGCTTCCAACAAGGTCATCAATTTCTGAAGCATCAAGTTTCCTTTCATTTAGGTCGTTCAATTCTGCTGAAATCACACGCTCATTTTCTTCAATTACCTCTGTTACTGTTGTTTCATTGTCTGTAAATCCACTACCAAGTTTCTTTTCAGTGTAATAATTATCAGATGAAAATGTAACGACATCCCCACTCTCATTCTTGATTGACAATGTTTCAACGTTTTCAGCGAAGTTGATGGCTATCTCACCTTCAACAATGTCTGAAGCCAACGGTAGCTTTGGTTTACCGTCAATGATTTGTTTGCTCTTCTTATGAGAGACAAAATTTGCATTTTTTGCCATAAATTTAATTTCTTTTTTAATAGGTTTTATTATTGGAAATATAGATTTCATAAAAGGGTAAGAATACCAGCTTATTTAAAAATCTATTAAAATATATCTTTCTATATAAATATCATTTATAAAATAAAAATGGATAACCAAAATAGATTATCCATTTTTTATAAATTATATATTCCAAATTAATCTGCTTTAACGGTATATATAGTGTGCTCAACACCTTCCTCAGTAACTGTACTTGCCTCAGTGTGATAGCCTTCAGCAAGGAATGATGTACCAGGTCCCTCAGCAGTATTATTTCCTGGGTCGAAATCATAGAACTTGCCACCATATACAATAATCTTAGCTGTTCCATCTGTACGATTAGCATCATAGCAGTTCAATAAGAATTTCTTGTCATCACCGTTATTTTTGAATACACCAGCATATATGTTGATTGTACCAAGATAACAATAGATAAGTTCACCACCACTTCTGTCAGTTACATAAGTAGGTTCAGAACCAAACATTCCAGTAGTACCACTTAAGTTGATTACTGTATCAGCACCATTTGCCTCAACAGCGATACGTCCATCAGCATCGAAAGTTCCCTTACCCATAATGGTAAGTTTTTGTTTTCCTCTTGTCATAATACCAGGGTTAGTTGTAGTTTGTCCACTAAATGTAAGGTTCTTTCCGTTTAGATTCAACGTTGTTTCATTCTTAGACGTGATTCCACCAGCGTATGTTGATGTTGTTGTGTCCTCTCCTAGCTTAACCGTTCCACTCTTCTTCATCATATTGTTGAAAGTTCCGTCAGCAGGAACACCCCACTCGACATCACCACCAAGGTCTCCTACTATTTCCTTAAGTTTTTTATAATCAGAGATTATTTTGTCAATTTCAGTTTGTTTCTCTGCAACAATCGTATCGACTTGTTCTTTCGTGTAAACATTGCTTGAAAGAGCCTCAAAATCTGTTTGTGATGCCTTTAAGTCTATTGCTTCTTGCAATTCGTCATCTTTGAGTTTTAACGTTGCTATATCACTTGAAATTGGTGTTATTTGGGCTTCTATTGCCTCCACGTCTGCTGAGTCTGCTTTTCCAGACACAGCGTTAGCGATTTCTGTTTGAACATCGGCAGTTTTGGCGTATTCATCCATTGAAGGAATGTCAGATTTATTTGCTTTTTCATCAAGTTTTGAATCTACCTCATCTTTTGTATAAAAAGAGTCTCCACTAATAATGTCTTTAAAATCGACATCTATTTCTTCTTTTCCAGACTCAGTATTGAAAGTTATTTTAAGTACAGTTCCATCAAGTTCAACTGACTCAATCATTCCATCTTTGATAAAATCTGTTGTGTCGATTGAAGCGATTTCTTTTTCATTGGCTAAGAAAACTATTTTGTTTTCATTTTTCTCATAAGACACATTATCTACTTTACTTTTTTTAAGTTCTTCGATGTCTTTTAGTTCTTGCTCGTCATTTTTTTTGCTTTCAGCCAAATCGTCTTCTACGGCAGATTTTTTACTGATGTAGCTATTTGCCTCTTGGTATCCCCAAGGCTCATACATTCTGTATTTTCCCATCACATTATAAGAGTTAAAATTAAATTATTTTTCATTAATAAGTCTCATGCGCAAGCATCGCAAGAAGGTTGTTTATTTTCATGTATTCACCTTCAATCCACATGTAAACGTCTCCGTTTCTTCTTATTTCGAATGCATTTTTTCTATCGAAATCTGAAGTTCCATTTCCTATTGCGAATGAGGTTTTTTCGGAGTCATCAATACCACTATGTGTTACGTTATATGTTCCAAATGCCACTTCATGTGGGTTGCTAGTCTGGATTCCTTCTCCTATTATTGTAATCGCACTGATTGCTTCCTTTATGTCATGAATCTCACGGTGCATGACATCTACAATTCCATTACCCTCGTCTGTATAGTCTTTACGGTCATCACCATCCCAATCCGTAAGAGCCTTAACGATATTGGATGTGTGAGCCAAAGAATTAGATATGGCATTCTCTTTACCGACAGCTCTTAATGTCTCTTGTCGTATAGCATTAGTCAACGAAGACTCAACATTCTGCGCACGTAATGTTTCTTCGCTTATTTTGCTGTCTATTGATGCCTCTATCTCTCCTTTAATTGCATTAACATATGCCTTGTCAGCCTTTGCGGTAATTTGCCTCTCTAAATCAGCCTTGGTCTCGTCAACATAATCTCTAACAGCACTATCCTTAACGTCTGTATATCCTTTAGCCTCGTTCAGTGCGTTGTTTGCAACATTCTTAGCATATTTCTTAGCACCATAGATGGTATTATCCTCTTCTCTGTCACTTGCGCTGCCAATGATTGCGTTATCACCATCAACCCTGTCATTAATTTCTTTGTTTAAGTCTCTTATAAGGTTAGAAATTTTTTCGTCTCTCTCAATGTTTTCTTCCCTTATATCGTCTATTCTGCCATTGGCATCATCTATTCTTTGCCCAAGAGCGTTATCACCAGCTATTCTATCCCTTGTTTCTTGCTCTAAGTCAGAAGCGACATCGCTGATTGAGCCGCTTACTGCTCTAAGTTCTGTTCTGTCAGCTTTCCTATCATCTAGTGAATCTAACTGTACGCCAAACCTAGCCTTATCCCTCTCATAATCAGTTTTATCAACTTTATCATTAAGACTATCAGATAAATTATTAACTCTAGACTCTAGCGTGTCCAAATCAGCTTTATCAGCCTTGCTAGGTAATGCAACATTATTAATCTCATTGATGTCGCTGGTATTATTTGCTACATTTTCTGTTAACTCAGCAATATCTTCTTGAATATCAGCAATTTCATCATCATACCTTGTTTCTAGAGTATCTAGTTTGTCATTTATGGCATCAATTTTACCATTTGTTACAGTCTTGTATTGGGTTAAATCACTATTAAGCTCATTGTACTGGTTGTATAGTGTTGTTTGAATATCTCCAACTCTATCTTCCAATGCATTAAGTCTAGCTTTACTTGCATATTTACCGTCTGCATCTGTTTCGGTTATAAAACCTCTGTTTAATACCCATTCTTGAGTTGCATACTCATCCCCAATGTGCGCAATTTTGTCATCAACTTCTTGTTTTGTGTAAACGTCAGACTTCTTCGCAAATGCGTCATAAGCCTCACTTTCATCAAGTTTTTTATCTATTTTATCCTCCAAAGAATCTAGTCTAGCATCCGTTTCTTCTTCGAAAGTGGATTCTTGTGAAATATGTTGGTTTAATCTGCTATCAACTGAATCAACCTTAGTTGATAAATTTCCCAATTCGTCATAAATTGGATTAAAATCATCTACAATCTCATTGATTTTAGTTGTAATTTCTTCATCACGTCTTTCAAGACCATCAATTCTTTCCCTATTTTTATTGATACCCTTCGCAAGCCATTTATTAATCATGTCTTGTTTATCCATAAAAGTATCAACCTTGCCACTAAGTGAATCTACTGTTGTTTTATCAGCCTTTCCACTTGTAGCTCCAGAAATAGCATTTATTTCTTTGTCTTGCTCTTTATTTGTCTCACGAATATCGCTTAAGTCAACGTTTGGCAACCCCATATAAACGTTTTGGTCAACATATCCGTAGAACTCTAGGTGTCTTATTTTTTTCCCCATAATTTTATGATTAATCTTATAAATTACGTTTTTATTTTATGTTTAGTACTATTATTCTATAAATAGTATTTTTTAAGTAAAAAGATTAGCATATTATTAAAAAATAAAAGTGGTGATTGAAATCACTTCAGCCACCACCTAATATTTACGTAATTAAAGTTTGCATAAATGTTTATTAGAATAACACCTAGCATATAACAAATATCACAAATATTTCAAAATTAATAATTTTTATATTAAAATATTTGGCTGTCTCAAATATTTTTCGTATATTTACATCAAGAACAAATAGCATAAAATATGAGAAACGGTTATTGGAAATGCCAATTTGAAAATAAAAATGGCGAAATTATAGAGAAAACCATCTATGCGAAGACATCACATGATGCATTCAAACACACTTTTGAAATGGGCGTTAGAATTGATATGTCTCCAAAATACGAAACTTTGAGAGAAGCCACTGACAAAGAGGTAAAAAAATTTAAGAGGATGATAAGAAATAAACAAAAAAATAATGGTTGAATAATGCCGCAATAATTTGGTTTTTTAATTTTTTTTATATATTTTTGCCAAAATTAATAAAAATTATGGTAAACATTTATATGGCTGCGTACAAAGATTACGCTAATTACGAAGAATTAAAAACTGTTTGCGATAGAATTACAAGTGACATGAATAAAGATAACGTCACATTTTTTGTTACAACAGGAGAATCTGGTGATAATACTTGCTTCAAATATGCAAGAGATAACGGTTTTAAAATCGAAGATTGGTTTCCAAAAGAAGAATTCGATGAGCTAAAAAAATCTACTAAAGAAAATGGGCATTGGATGGAGTTTTACAACGCTAAAAAAATGAAAAAAGCTGAGTATATTTCAAAAGCAGACCATGTTATTCTAGTAAGTGATTATGATGCTAAAAATAACGGCATTGGATATGCTTTAAGACTTGCTTCTAAAAACGGAAAAACAATATCTGTATTATATCCCGACAAAAAAGAAATACATGTACATAAAATATCTAATCCAAATACCACTTATGTATATAGCGTAAATAATGGGTCTATGAATTTTGTTGGAAGAGTAAGAACATAATGGATAAAAAAAATTATATATCTCCTTATGATAGCAACGATGTCGATGTTATCATTGAAAAATTAGTTGAAGATTATATTATTGATGATATTTCTAACGAAAAAGACTACGATGAGTTAGAAACAATTATTAACAACTGTATAAAAAACTTCAATGAAAAAATTATAAATGATGATGAATTGGATGAAGACGAAGACATGGATTATCAAGATTTAAAAGATAACATGTACCAATCCATAAAAAACTCAGTTAAAAAAAATTATAGCAAATCATTATAATAAATAAAGGGAACGCATCAGTAGTTCCCTTTATTTATTTGTTCTATATAGTCTACAATATCTATTGGAGATTTAACGCCATTAGTAATTTTATCTTGGTCTATACCATCACCCCAAGAACACCCAATAAATTGTATGTTTGCTGAGTTTGACTCTGCGCCATCAGAAGCCCTATCACCAATACTTAAACATTCTTGTGGTAAAATACCCATAATATCTAATACCTCTTCCATTCTTTTATGTTTCGGCCATCCATTCCTATTACCTTTTACAGCAACTGGATTTAATCCATAATAATTTATTGTTTCTTGTGCAAATAATTGATTACATTTTGTTACGACTCCCCATTTTATGCCATTACTCTCTAAATATCGTATTAACTCTTTTATTCCGTTATATATGATATTTTTTCCAACATATTTTGATGCTGCAATCCACGCTTTTTTCCTATCTGTTGGTGTACCTTTTACTAAACTAGCATTTCGTCTAATATCTAACGTACCATCTGTGTTGAAAAGCGTATAATCGAAATCAAATATTACACCTTTAATCATAGGTTTCTGGAGTGAATTATCATCTTCAGTTATCAAAGCATTTTTCTTTTTTACACTCTCAGATAAAGAATATGCGTTAGTCAAACAAAGAATATTTGAGTCCTCAACCCCATTATTGTGTAAAGCGTTTATAAGAAGTTTCAATGTTGAACCAGTACTTATATCCTCATCGAATAACAAATATTTTTTTGATTTAAATCTCTCAAAATATTTAGGGTCATTTACCGCATTTTTATTAGCAACGACATACATGTCTTTGACATACTTACGATATTTACCACCAAAATCAACTATTTTTCCCCTTTGAAGACTAAAATCAATTTTAACACCATCTGTTAATAATTTTTCTTTATACTTTACAAAAATATTAGCCATTTCGCTACCAGCCTTCATGAATGCTTTCATCAATATATCATTTCCAAATACAACATTATTGACATATTTCTGATAAGTATTGTACTCTTTAGATAACTTAATGTGAGAATTATCTAGCATAACACTATTTTTGAAATACTGCGATAAATTATCGTTGTTAGCCATATTTGAAAAATAGGTGAGAAATACCCATTCTTTAAGTATTAAAATTATTCTATCCGTAGGTATTTTGTTACCTAGCGCATTTGTAAAATAATCGTTATATTCATAAAAAAACTTTTCAATTGGCTGACCCATAAAATATATTATTTCAGCAATGCCTTTCTGTCTTGCAGTTCTTTTGAAAGAAGTGATTTCTTTTTCTTCGACACCATCTTTTCTCATTGCATCTTCATCCATAGACACATTAATCATATCTCTGTCAAAAAAATTACTTTGATATGGCACTCCTATTTTATTTGATAGTCTAGTACAATAATATAAATTAAATTTAGATGAAGATGGCGCATCAATAATAACAGAAGGATTAAAAGATTCACATTTTAAAGCATAAGCTGCGCCCATTACTGATTTATCAATGAATTCAGAAATAGATGTATAGTTTTCATCACCATAGCCATATTTTTTTCTAGTTAAATTATCAGCACCATTTAAAGAAAAATTGCCGCTAATATTTGGAGTAACACCTTTATCATATCTTATCTTAAATGGTTGATAAACATTTTTTTTGTCTAGTACTTTTTCTCTATTAGTATCACTTACGCCAAAAGTTTCTGCATTCTTATCATTACCCCTAATATACCCATGCTTAATAATATCACTAAAATTGAAATCACCCATTCTAAACAATGAAATTACATTAACATTTGTAAATGGTACTTTCATTAACCTATATCTAGGGATTCTATCAGTTTTAGTAAATCTTTCGTCATTAGCATTACTAAGTGGTTTTTCGTACTGTGAGGCTGCTCTTTCAGCGTTATTTAAATTTGTAGATAACTTACTAATAACAGAATTAATTGGAGCACCTTGGCTTAACAAACGAATATTTTTCAAAACAGTTGTTTTAGGTCCATTTTCAATCATATCATACTGGTCAAGGTTAAATGTTTTATTAAATTCATTGTATATATTTCCAATATTAGATTGATTAAAATTTCTAATAAAATTTATAACATCACGGTACATTCTTGCAGTTTCAGCAACACTATGCCCAACTTTTTTTTGTTGAAACATATGCCATTTACGTCCAGGTTTACCCTCTCTAGATTTTTCTATAGAACCATCACCGTTTAAAATGTCATTCCTAGTTCCAAACAATCTAGTATCCACACCTTGACTATCCACATCTAAACTACTATTGTTGATTGATGCGTTGAAAGAATTTTTTTGTGGGTCATATTTTACATCCAACCCTTCTTTCAAAAGCCTAATTTTCTCTTCATTTAAATGTATCTTTTTTATATTTCTTCTCTTAATATGTAATATCATACTAATATGATTATGCTATACAAATATTATTCACCTTTAAAAACTTATTTATTTCCTCCATAACTATTCTACTAACAATTGACTCGTTTTTCTCCCATTCATAGTCGATATTATCCCTCTCGCCATTATAGGCATAATAATCCCCTAAATTTTGTTGTTTCTGAGGCTTCTGAGGTGTTCTAACTGTCTGTTGGCTATTGTAGTCCAATAACTCTTTTAAGTGCCTTGTAAGGGCTGTATATAAACTTTGGTCATAACCCTTCTTTCCACCGACTCTCTTCATATGGTATCCTAGTTTCTCAGCAAATACATGGATTGACCTAGGAGAGATATTCTTTCCTAAAGACATCCTAAATTTCTTACTCATTTCTTGTGCTGACCATATCATAATTTAACATTTTTTATATAAATATTTGTTTTTTACAGTTTTTTAACATATCTTTGCATAAACTAAGAAGTGATGGCATCTAGATATGACCTATAGCTTCCAATAATGATATTAACAATTCAAATTGATGAAAGAAATTACAACAGAGGTCGTTAACACATTCCTCAATGGGCATGACCCAATGGAGCACATTATAGATATTGAATGTGCTTTCGATGAAGACCAAGTTAGCATTATCTATGTTGACAAAAAAGGTATTAAACGCATTAAAAAAGATGATTTCAAGCCATTCGCTTGGGTTAAACACAGCGCAGCAATCAGGCTCTTCGATGGCAATAAGACGAAACTCAGAAACACAATGAGGAGATACGGAATTGCCGTTAAAGCATTAATTACATCCAAGGATGGCGAAGAACCAAACGAGAGATTGGAAAACGGTTATAAATACCTCTTTTATGCTACTAGGAAAATGTCCAACAAGGTTTTCCAAATGTTCTTCCAAGAAGGTGGTGTTCCACTACAAGAACGTAAAAAAACTAACACCACAACAGAATCCAATAAAGAGTATATGGTTGTTACACCAGTCGAACAATATATGATTCAAACTGGGCGTAGGCTCTTCAAAGGATATGATTCGTATGACCAATTGCTTAGATTCATCTTCGACTTGGAAACACAAGGTCTTAATCCTAGAATACACAGAATTGAACAAATCGGTATACATTCCAATAGAGGATATGATAAAGTTCTATCTGTTGAAGGTAGCACAAAAGAGGAATTAGACAGAAACGAACTTAAAGCAATCGAAGAATTCTTGAAGATATTGGCAGAACTGAAACCAGATACAGTTGTTGGGCATAACTCTGAAAACTTTGACTGGGATTTCCTCATCGTCCGTTGTGAGCAATTAGGCGTTGATTTCTCAGAATTATCCGCAAAATACTTCAGGCACCCAATATATAAGAAAAAGAAAGAAGCGGTGCTTAAACTAGGTGGAGAGGTGGAGTATTATTATCCTACAATTATGTGGGGTCATAATGTATTGGATTCACTTCATGCTGCACGAAGAGCGCAAGCAATTGACTCTAATATGAAATCCTCAAATTTGAAATATGTAACCAAATACCTAAACTTGAAAAAACCAAACAGAGTATACGTTCCTGGAGATAAAATCACATCAACTTGGAACATAAAAGAAAAAGTATTTGGTTTTTCAGATGTTGATGGTGATTGGTATAGAGTAACGGATAAAAAACCGTTATTGCCAAACTATGAGCTTGTAAGCGGAAGATACATCGTTGAACGTTACCTTTTAGATGACCTCTGGGAAACAGATAAAGTAGAAGATAAATTAAACGAATCCAACTTTCTTGTCGGAAAAATGCTTCCAACTACATTCTCAAGGGCTTGTACAATGGGTACAGCTGGTATTTGGAAACTTATTATGTTGGCTTGGTCATTCGAAAATGACCTTGCAATTCCAGCATTAGGAACAAACAAAAGATTTACAGGTGGTTTATCTCGTTTACTTAAAACTGGATACGTTGACAGAATTGTTAAACTTGATTACAATAGCCTCTATCCATCTGTGATTTTAACTTGGAACATTAATAATGATGTAGACGTAACGGATGTCTTAAATAAAATGCTTAATTATGTTCTTGGGCAACGTGAAAAATATAAAGAGCTTAAAGCCGAAGCTGGAGTTAAAGTAGACGAGTTAAAAGAAGCTCTAACAAAATGTACAAATGAAGCAGAAAAAGAACATATAAAGAAAAAAATCGCATATTGGAAAGCAGAAAAAAGCGGAAACGATAAAAAGCAGTCGCCTCTCAAGATATTAGGTAATAGTTATTTCGGAAGCGCAGGAAGTCCTGGCATCTTCCCTTGGGGTAATATTCTTGCAGCAGAAAAAACAACTTGTATTTCTAGGCAATTACTTAGACTAATGATTTACCATTTCAAGACATTAGACTATAATCCAATTGTGGGTGACAGTGTTACATACGACACGCCTATATTGGTTAGGGGAGAAGATAAAAGAATAGATATTGTACCGATTTGTGACATATTCAATAATAACGAAGCAATTGAGTTTGGCGAAGAGCAATACAGGGATTTCTCACATAAAAATTGCGAGGTTCTTACTAGAAATGGGTGGAAACCTATTGAATATGTGTACAAGCATAAGACTAATAAAACTTTGAAAAGAGTTGAAACCAAAAATGGTCTTATTGATTGTACAGAAGACCATTCTTTGTTTGATAATAAAAGAAATGAGGTAAAGCCTTCTACACTTAATCGTGGTGACAAAATTGAAATATATACTAAAGATATTGACTATTACGCAAGTTCAACAGTAACAGATAGAGAGGCTTGGTTATTTGGTTTCTTCATGGCTGATGGTAGTTCCGTATACTGCGATAGAACACAAAAGTACTATTCAAAACGAAAGGGTGAATGGGTAATACATAATGGTAAAAGAGCTAATTGGAAAATCTCTAACAAATCTATTGATAGGCTTAATAAAGCAAAAGAAATATTAGAAGATAGCTTCTTCTTGAAAGCATCAATAAAAGACCATAGAACATCATCTAATGTTTACGACCTTGTTGTAGAAAATGCTGAAAATGCTAAATTCTTCTCTAACAATTTCTATACATCATACAGATATAAAAAGGTTCCAGAGTTTATATTGAATGCTAAGAAAGAAGTTAAGAAAGCATTCTTAGATGGCTTCTGTTGCGGTGATGGACAGAACGATACAATTGATGAGTGTATTGAGTTTGGACAGAAATCAAAGGTTGCTATGGCTGGACTTTATTTATTGATGAAAGAACTTGGGTATAATTTCCGTTGTCATAATAGAAACGATAAACAAGAATTCATTAGTTTCAGACTTAGAAATCATCGTGGAAACCTATTGAACGAAAACTATTCAGAGAGGAAAGAAGATGAGGTGTGGAATTGTGGAAACATTACTAGTAAATCAGAATATGTATATGACATATCAGCAGACGGTACATTCGTGAATGCACTTGGTATGATTGTGTGCCACAATACCGATGGGTTCAATTTCCAAATGCCAAAAGAAGAAGATTTCCGATATACAAATAGCCATCCTTACATTGGAAAAGGTTTAGGTAGAAACGTTAAAAAAGGCGTAAAATACACTAGAGTTGAGGCTGATGTGGCAGAATTTGAAGATTTATTCCTAAATACAACCTATAATAATGGTGTGCAAAGATATGGTCTAGGCATAGATGAATATTGTGACGCTTGTATTCAATTCGCTAGGAAAAATTATGCTGACTTAATGCCAGATGGGTCAACCAAAAAAGTCGGCAACACAATTAAATCTAGAAAAATGAGCGGATACCTTGAGAAATTCATTGATGAGGGAGTAGACTTGCTTCTTAGGGGAAATGGCTATAAATTTCTATCAAACTACTATGACTACATAGAAAAGATATATAATTACCAAATCCCAATTAAAGACATAGCATCAAAGGGCAATATCAAGAAATCCATTAAGGACTACATCACAGACTGCAAAACATTAACTAAAGCTGGGTCTAAAAAATCTCGTCAAGCTTGGTATGAACTTGTAATCAAGGAGAACATCAATGTTAATGTAAGCGACACAATCTATTATATTAACACTGGTACTAAGAAAGGTCATTCGGACGTAAAACGTGTTACACATTTATACTATTACCTTGATGGTGAAAAAACAGAAATAACAAAAGAGGTAGAAAAGTTGTATAAAGAACAAGATAAAACACTACCAGATTATGTGAAAAAAACTCGTCTTGAACTTGCAAAAGAAAAATATGGGAACACCGTATTCGATGAGGATGAGATAATACTCAACTGTAAACTAGTTCCAAATGAAATCCTTGATAAAGAGGAAGACGTGCTTTGCAGTGAATATGAGGGACTAGAATACAATGTGGAGAAATACATTGACCAATTCAACAAAAGAATAACACCATTGTTGGTTTGCTTCCATCCAGATATTAGGAACAAAATATTAATAAATAACCCAAAAGACAGACTTTTCTTTACAGAAGAGCAATCTAAATTGGTAAGCGGTTATCCTAATAAAGAAGAAGACCAAGATACTTTTGAAGCATTGATGACACCTGAAAGGAAAGAAATAGAATTTTGGGTTAAAATTAATGAAACACCTCCTTTTGTTAAAGAATGCAATATTGACTGGGATACGTTAGTTCAAAAATACTTAGAAGAGGTCGAGAGTGAGAAAAATGAACTCTTTGAAACAGAAAACGCCAAATACCTTGAGGCGTTGGAAACCATCACAAACAAAGACATTGAGGAATTTGAAAGCGAAGGTAAAATACCGACTGTATTATCGTCAATAGTAACATTAGGCTCTGATATGAGGTTCTATTTCAAGAAAATACCAAATAAAACCCCTTCTACTGGAGGTTTCATTTTTGATGATATACAATATGATTATATTGATAGAAATGAACAATAAAAAAGAGGCTAGAACTAATCTAGCCTCCTTTTTATTTTATTAGTTATCTTACGTTGTTATTGTAATCATAACTGCTTGGTTGGTCTTCTGATAAATAGTTGGTGTTATATCCAGCCGCATCAGCTTTATGCCTTGCCTCTATGTCTGCTGCATCGTGCTCATCATAATACAAACCACAATCCCAAACATTGCTCAAATATATACCGTTCTGTGGTGTATCAATAGATGGCGTAACACCACCACAATCTTCTACGCATACTATTCTAAGAGCGTTAGTATCAGTGAACTCTGTGTTAGTTGGGTCAATATAATCACCAGTACAATTATTGATAATGATTTCTTCATCTTCCACAAATTCACCGCCTACGCCATTACCACGTGATAATTTAACGTCAACTATCATCTTCTTATTAGCGCCATCGTCAACCCATTCTGATTGTGTTGTGCATGTTTCACCGCTAACCCACATTTCCATGATTTCACAAAGCTGATATGCCATTAATTGGTCTGCATCTTGGAATGAAGTAGCTGCACTTATAATGCAATTGTGTACATCTGGCTTGTATTCGATACCTTCACCACACCCACCAGGTGCTGCATCACCAAATAAAGTCTTATAAATCGAATCAGTTTTTCCGCTTACACATTCAGCTATGGTTGCAGCACTTGCTACTATGTCACCAGGAACATATAACGCATCTCCATCAACCATAAGAAGGTTATCTGTATGAGCTGCTATTTTAACATCAGCTCTTAAAACATCAGTAACTCCAGAAGGGTCAAGTGTTTTTGTAAGTTTAATAGGGGTACCATCATTATCAACAGTCCACTCATTCACTAATTCTTCAGCTGGTATTGTGACAGTTCTTGTTTCACCAGCGGCTGTTTTATAAATAATTATGATGTTTTTATGAACTGAATCATATTCTATCCTATCAACAATAGAACCAGCATTGAGTTGTATCTCTTTATCTGGTAGATTATTTCTCTTTAATGTTAACTTATTTGTAACACCATTATATTCAAAATCAACAGTAGAATATAAACCAGTCAAGTTATTGGTAATGGTATTAGCTGAGTCTGTAGCAACTTTAACAATTGCTGTTACGTCAGTACCAACTCTCTCAAAATCGATACTTGTGGTATCTTTGAAGTTAAGAGTTTGAGCAGAAATTGCATTTCTAAGTTCTTCCTCAGTTCTTTCTGCTCTTGCAACCTCATCAGTAATATCTCTACTAAGTCCACTTTCAGCGTTAATAGCTCTAGTTGCCTCTGCTACGATTTTATCGTAAAGCGTATGTTCTGCATCTTTTGCCCTCTGGATTTCCTCTGCAATCTGTCCGTCATGTTCATTATCCTTTTCGGTTGAACGAGCAACTTCTGTTCTCAATGATTTCCATATGTTATCGTCCTCAGTTGTTGAGCGAGAAATCTCACGGTCAAGCTTTTCTTCGATACGCTGTTCCTCACCTTCTGCACGAGAAATTTCTGCTGCAAGAGCATTCTCAAGTGAATCAACTCCACCTTCTGCCTCATTCATTCTATCACTCAATGATGCAATATCAGCCTTGTTTTGTTCAATTTGGGCGTTTGATACATAAAGAGCACCGTTGTCATTTACTAAGATGTTATCTTCATGGTCTGAAATAACTGATTCTGCATAAAGGACATCTTGAGTTGCGCCACTTTCTCTTGTTTTGTAAAGTTTAATTGCGCCATTTGTGTCTTCAGATACACGCCACTCATCAATCAAATCATGCACAGGAATAACAACATCTGGCATTCTCTGACCGTTAACTGTGTATTCGATAATTATTGCCTCCCTTATTGGGTCGTAATAAATCTTATCTATAACAGAATTGGTCTTCAAGTCAAATGTCTTAGTTCCATTTGTTGTTTTAAATACAAGTACATTCTTACTAGTACCAGACTCGAAGTGATAATCAAGGTCAACGCCCGCATATAAACCATCACTATTTAGTTTAATGACATTAGGCATACCCTCAATTTCCTCATCACTTATATTTACACTGATAACTGGTCTAACTTGGTCTGTCTTATCTACGTTAATTGAATGGTCATTATTGATAACGTCAATCAATCTACCTTCAGTGTTTGCACTAATGGCATCAATCTCACCTTGAAGTCTTGTATCCTCACCAACACGTTCAGCCTTTTCTCTATTGAATTCGTCTCTTACGGTGTTGCGAATGCTAAATCCATCACCAAGTTCATCATCGAATTTCTTCTCAATTCTCTGCTCTTCACTATTTGCACGTACAATCTCAGCCTCTGTCTTCGCTGAAAGCAATCCAAGATTAGCATCAATTGTATCAGTCTTTGCAGATATTGTGTTTGTCTTTGCTGACAACTCATTAAACTTATAAGTTACGGTCTCATGTCCATCAATTGTAAACCCGTCACCAATTGTTTGCTCAATTGTGCTTATTTTTGAGTCATGTTCTGCATCCTTTGCTGTTGAACGAGAAATTTCTGCGTCAAGTTTATTTTCGATACGTTGTTCCTCACCAGTTGCACGGTTAACCTCTGCATCAAACTCTGTTCTCAAAGTATCAACCTTACCGCTAGTCTCAGTAAGTTTAGCATTGATGCTAGCGTCGTTAGCATTAAGTTTATCAAGTTCATCGTTTACGTTACCGTTTCTACCATATCTGATATTATCGGCAGTACCCTTAACGAATAACTCATGATTCTTATCAACCAAAATGTTATCTGGGTCTTCGTAGATTGCAACGTCAGCAGATACCTTGTCATTACCGCCAACAACTCTCTGTTTATGAAGTTTAACGTTATGTCCGTCATTTAGAATATCCCACTCCCAATCTTGCATCATTTCGCCAATTGGAACGTCACATTCTTGAATGTCACCGTTTCCATCAACATACATGATAATAAGTGTCTCTGTTACTGGGTCATAAACAATCTTCTTAAATGCTTCAACAGAATTAAGCTTAATTTCTTCAACGCTTGTTCCACCTGTTACATTAGATGTTGTAAAGACAAGCTTATTCTCTTTGTTGAGATATTTCAAAGTTGCTGTAGAATAATATCCGTCTGCTTTTTCATAAATGATATTTGTACTATCATTTGATGCGCCCTTTGTTGCATTGGTAAGTGCCTCTTGGACGGTCATTTCCTCGCCATCCTTGAAGAATATGATATTATTTGCCAAACCGTCAACATACAAATATCTACCATCAGTAGTCTTCTTCAGTATGTTGTATTTTCTATCAGCTAGTCTAACATCTGCTTTTAAAACGTCTTGCCAAGGTTCTACATGGTTATGAAGGGCATCATCACCATAGCCAACCTCTTCTTTTGTAAGGACAATTGGAGTGTTTGAAGCCTCACCTTCTACGCCCCATTCGTCAATAAGGTTTTCTAAAGATACAACAACATCTTCACCATCTTTTCTTAACAAATGTAAAGATTCGTCTTTTTTGCTGTAATATCCTTTGACAAGATAATTATCGCTGATTGTCCATTCTTTTGTGTTACCATTAACTGTAAAAGAAATATGTCCAGTTTCTTCATCAACCTCCATATTAACATAAGTGAACAGCCCATCTTCAGTATTAAGAATGATATTTGGTTTACGAGCATCATCAAAAATCTGTGATGTAGCGACAACAACATCACCACTGATTACTGTGCCACTTTCTGTTTTTTCAGAATAAAGCTTCAAAGTGTTTGTATTTTTTGTTACAATTGACAAACTCTTGATTGCTTTTTCTAGCTCTTCCCACAAATCCTCGACTTCCTTCTCTGTCTTATCAATGTCAATGATACAGAATCTATTATCATTGTACTGTGTTCCTTCATTAGTTGCAGAACCAATAGCAAAGATAAGATGTGGGTCGTTTTCACCAGTTGGGTCAGCTTCTGTGACATTCTTGTACAAAAGAACTGTTGGCTCTCCTAACAAAGAAAAACCATATCTTTTGTCCTCAAATGCCAAGCCTTCATCTGCAAATCTTATTTGGCTGTATATATACTCAATAGCAGCCTCCCTAGTTTCAAATATAGGAGTATGATGTCTTAATTGTAATCTATTGATTGTATTCATTGTTATTATATATTGTTATAAACTTATTAGATTTCACCAAAATTACCATCAAACTTAATCTTGATGAAATGTTCATCTATTCCATCTTTAGATTTAAGTATTAAGTTATACTCTGATTCAGAAGGAAGTGTAGATACTTTAAATTTATAATCCTCACTAGTATCTATTGTTAAGCCTGAAATTTCATCCTCAGTAGCCTTTGCTCTTTCAATTTCCTCGTCAAGCTTTAATTCGATTTCATCTTCTCTCTCTTTAGCCCTCTCGATTTCATCATCTATTTTCTGGTCGAGCTTTTCTTCTTCTTCTTTAGCTCTAGCAGTCTCAGCATCAATCTTTTCGTCAAGCCTCTGTTCTTCTGCTTTAGCTCTTTCAATTTCTTCGTCCAAGTCAACCCTCAACTCAGTCTCCGCACTAATAGCACGAGAAATTTCATTGTTAAGAGCTTCCCAAAGGTCATCATCAGCTTGTTTTCTGTCATTTATCTCTTTTTCAATCTTTTCATTAAGATAAGTGTCTCCAGAAATACGAGCATCTGCCTCTTCTGCCAAAGCTTCCCAAATCTCTGTATCTGCGCTTTCTCTATCGTGTATTTCTTTCTCAAGGGCTTCCCAAATTTCAGTATCAGCAGAAATTCTCTCTGTCCTCTCAATATCGATTTCACGTCTAACTTCAGTAATTGCTGAGATTCTTTCCTCTTTTTCTTTAATAATAATTGGAAGAACAAGTTTCAAAAGCCTTTCTACAACAAGGTCATCAGTATTATATAAATCTTGACTACATCCGTCTTCAGTATAAACACGGAACTCTACATTATGTTGTGCTTCACGCTCAATTGTAATTGTCTCGCATTCTTGGTCATTTAAAGGCTCTACATCATCTACTGGTGCTGTTCCATCACATTCTGTCCTAGTCTCTTCAATGTTGAAATTCGTCCTCCAACAATATGTAATTTCCTTGACATCAACATCTTCACAAGGATTCTCAACTACTACAGTATCACCCTCGTTCATCTGTTTCTTTTCCCAATAGTATCCGTTCCATTCATTCAAGAACAATGCCTTTCTCTTCTCAAGAACTTCACCGTTGTTTACTTCTGCCAACTCTGCACCTTCTTGGTCTCCATCTGCTGGGATAAAACCTTCTTTTTTAGCATAGTTGGTTGCAAGCCAAATCTGTCTAGTTTTAGGGAATAATATTGTCTTGTAAAGAACGCCATCAATGTATTCTGAATCGAAATAGTTGCATCCATCATAATCCTTTACAAGCCTTACACTATAGAATGGTGTTGGACATTCTGCCTCTTGAATCACGCCACCTTTTTTATATGAAAACTCTTTAACGTATCTGTCTTGTTCAGCATCGCCATAAACATGTGTTGTTGTCCAGAAAAATGCTTGCGCTTGGAATGCATCTGCTTGTGGTCTATCATAAGCATCAAGACCAACCATACCAGCTGGTAGGATTGCCATTCCATACTTATCGACACCAAGTGGAGAAATCTTTTTATCTACTGGAAACTCTGATGTTGGGTCACTGATGTAATCCTCGTCAACGTCACACGCTTCTTGCTCAAATGAACATCCTGTTGTTGGTTTTGTTGGATAACATTCGCATGGGTCTTGTCCTAGCCACCCACATTCTGATTTGAGATACTTACCAGCTAACTTACCAAGTTCAACGTGGCATTTTGCAGACTCATGGTTTTGAAATGCCTTACATGGCTCAATTGAGTTTAGAAGCAAATCCCAATCTGCCTTAGATGGTACACGCCACCCATGACCCTCTTCTGCTACATTTGCTGAAATCTTATCAAGACCAGCTCCGTTGTAAAGATAGCCATAATCGTTTACATACTCAACAGTTACATATCTTGTGCCAAGTTTTGCAACATCTGGTAATTTTCCGCCATTAGTTAAATCAATCTTTGCCTTAACTGGAGCATACATACCAGTTTTTTCAACACCATTTATTCCAAGTGGATGACCCATTGTTCCGTCACCTCTAAGTGTACCGTCTGTGATAACCCTTGTAAGAACGTTATCGCCAACAAGTTTCATCAACTTATCGGCTGTAACAATATCGGTGATTTTGAATTTCTTCCAGCCATCCTTTCCATCATACTCGATTGTAAGGGTAGTCCCACTTTCACCACACTCAGTGTCAACGTTTAGGTTGTATGTAACGTCAGTAAGAGGAACGATAAGTTTTTCACCATTGTTTCTAGTAAGTATAAGAGACTTGTTATTTGCATCATCATCATAAATGAACTCTGCGCTCTTAATGTCCTCATCCTTTAATGACAAAAAGTTACTATCTATTTCATTAATAGTAAGTTTACAGTTTTTTGTCACATCTTCTGGGTAAGGTGATTGTAACTTATAGTAGTATAAGCCCTTTGCCATAATTAATCAAACATTTTTTAGTTATTTATTATTTTCTTTTAATAATAAATATTAAAACTTTTCAAGTTATTTTCCAAAATCACGTATTTATGTATATATACCTTACAAATTTTATGAAAAAACCTAAAGGATATTGGAAAAACAAGGAAAATATGATGCAAGAAGCGAAAAAATACTCAACAAAAGAGGAATTTAAAAAAGGAAACTTAACCGCTTTCCTTGCAGCATATAGATATGGCTACATTGATGAAATGGATTGGTTAGTTAAACAGAAACAGCACAAAAAAAAATATTGGACTTATGAAAATATAGAGAAAGAAGCAATAAAATATAATACTAAGACAGAATTTTTCAAAAATAACCAGACTGCATATAAAGCAGCATTAAAATTGGGTATAATAGATGATTTCTTCTTGAATAACTATATAGAATACTAAAAAAAAAGGAGTGTTATCCGTTAACACTCCTTTTTCTATCGTTAATGTTGCCAACTCTTTTCATCTGGCACTCATATATATTGCCTTTTGAGTCTAAAAACTTAAATGTTTTTCCTAAACTAATGGTATTTACCTCATTAGTTTCTTTGTTTTCATTAATAATCTTTTTATTAAGCGATACCGCATATTTCCTTACTATCTCCTCAACGATTGTCCTAATCATCGGGTAATCGACTTGCGCTGACACTTGCATTTGTGGGGCATATTGCTGCTGTTGGTATCCAAGACCTTCATTAACAATTTGCCTTACATCTTGTGCTTGAGCATTCACACGCTGTCTTCTAGGTGGCTCTTGTACTTGTTCTTCTTGCATTCCTTCCGTCAAGAAAGACAAATCATCATTTCCTCCACCGCCAAATGCTGAATATAATGAAGAGTCGTTAATTGTCACATTGGCGAATGATTCCCTTATTGCCGCTGGAACATTCATTGCATTTTCACCCATTTGTCCTCCAATCATAGGTGCTTCTGTCCTTCTGTTTCTAGGGGTTGTCATTAACTGTTCAGTCATAACTTCTCCATCCAACGATGTGTTTATACCATCCCTAGCCCCTTTAGCAATTTTATCCAAAGTACCATTCGATTCTAATTGAATGAGTTTTTTCGCCCTAGACATCGCATTTTGTAACTTTGCTTGCTTATCTGCTGGATTTGCGTTTGCCATTATCTTCTATTTTTGTTTTTTATAAAATTATTTTCATTGAAATCAACATCATTGACATCATAGAAATTTTCATCATAACTATTGTCAATTGGACCACTATCCGAATCTTGTGGCTTTGGTGCTTGGTTCTGCATGTTGGCTTGCTGTGAAGCCTTTTCATACTCATCCCAATAGTTTGCATCCTTTTCGCTAGCTTTCTCAACATTTCTAGCAAACTGTGCATATTTCTTACTGTTGGGCTGTGATGTGAACACACTTTTTTTCCACTGCTGGTTAGCAGATATTGGTCCTTGAGCATTTTTGGTCGAAACTTTTGGCGCATTCGCTATGCTTTGTCTTTCGGCTCTCGCTCTTTCTAATGGGTCATTCATATCGCCAAACTTGGCATTATCAACAAAAGTCTGCATTGTCCTATCACCAGTCTTGTTATACTCGCCATATGAGTCATCTGGAGTATTGAAAAATCTCTTGTTCCTCATTGGTCTCCAAGATGTAACCCTATCTAGTCTGAAAAATTTCCATTTAGGTGCTCCTCTTCTTGAGTTTCCGCTAACTTGAAATGCTCTAACCACTGGGTGTCCTTTCTTCGTTGTGCCTAATGCCATTGGCTGTATTACACGACTTCCTTTGGGATTCCCGCCATTATCTTCCATACCATCGTCATAGTTAATGCGCACATAGTATTTCCCTCTAATAGCATCTAGAACCTCATCGCTTGATACATCTTCCTTTAAAAGATTCTTAACAATGTCGTATAACGTAAGATTAATCATTTATTCCTTCTCATTATATGGATTGAACTTCACTTCCATATTCATACTGTTGATTTGGCTATCAGACGTTGCTTTAGCACCCTTGTATAAGTTCTGTAACTGCTCTCTATACGTATTATCCACAATTAAGTTCTTCAGTGCCTCAAGTTTTCTTTGCATACGCTTATCAGAGAAAAAGTCATTGGTTTCCTTTATGGCTTGCCTTTGTTCTTCCTCGTTAAGTTCTTTCTTCACTTTTTTACCACCAAGCGTATCAACTCTTTTATCAACCAACTCCATGCCAATCAATATGTTTTTGGCTAGGTCATTCAATCTTTTATTT
>AUXO015005459.1_pt1 | contig 21892 bp, 7 predicted proteins | sample 768731 | NCBI WGS metagenome assembly AUXO01 (sample SAMN02715735, study PRJNA202380) | gut metagenome | biome: sheep rumen | host: Ovis aries | place: New Zealand: Palmerston North
ACACCATCTACATATAATGCTACTTCTTTATCTGAAATGGTTACACTAACATGATGCCATCCTGTTGACAACTTATCCGTAGACAATATTTGTTCCTCTCCACCATTTTTCATGACAAAACGAGATTCGCTACCAGTATTTGGTGAGAAGAATATGTATTGATTGATATTATTACCAAAATCAAAAAGCCTCATCCAAGCATTGGTAGTATTTATAAAAGTCCACATTGCTATAGTCATCGTCTTTTGGGCAACTACTGCCTCTGGAATCTTCACATACGTATCGGTACCATTAAGACGCAAAGCTGCTGTACCTGTTTTATATGTTGTAGTGCTATATGATTCAGTACCACCAACAACGCCATCATTAATATTCTCTGTTTCGTCATTAGCGCTCTCATCAAATGTAAAGTGTGCTATCAGCGAATTCTCTGAAGCAGTGCTTGCTTCTACATTTAACGATGCCTCCGAACGATTACGAGCCTTGTCAATAGTCTTTACTTTATATGTGTAACTTGTATTTGGTAAAACATCATTATCCAAGAATTCCGTTCCTTGAATCATACGTCCTATTACATCCCAATTTTCCCCATCTTGAGAACGTAACACCTCATATCCTGCAGCATCAGATGATATACTCTTTGTCCATGTTAATTTTACTGCGGAGGACTTAACTTCAGCCTTCAACTCTGTTGGTGCCACAGGTTTCGTCAATTCCATTGGAGAACGATAAGGCATAATACGCCATTTTTGATAATTACCACCTGTAAATTCTCCTTGCTGTATCTTGGCATTATTAGATATACTACCATTCTCAACTTCCAGATATAAACCAGACTGTCGCGAACGTATATAGTAACTTCCATCACCTGCATATTCAAAGAAGAACTGCTCAAGAGCGCCCCCATCACCTGGGTATCCTATTGCCAATCCCCCTGCTGATAAACTCCAGTCTTTAATATCTATAAGGTGGTTATTGGTAGTAGAACGTTGATTGCATATCTTATAATATCCGAAATCACCACCACTTCTACTACTGATTGCCTGTAATTTCCATCTTTGATGAGTAGCAGCTGTCGATCCTGTATATTCGTTTTGCACCAACTGTGTACCTGCCGCACTTGAAGAGTTCTGATATCCTATAGCCTTCTTACTATTAAGATTCATTATGACATAAACAGTATTTGTGTCTAATGCTTCAACTGGAACGTCCTCTCCATAGGTGATATTTATCATTTTCTCTGCATTTGTCTGCCCCTGTTGATAACCTGTTCCACCAGGTATTTCCATTGAATAACTATATACAGGACCATATGTATCATAATATACCGGACGGTCAAGTGACACTATATCATAAGAAGATGTAGCTGCCTGCCTTTCACTACTTCCTAAAAAAGCATCAATACGTCCTCCCTCTCTCTTATATACCGTTGCCGCTGTCCAAGCAGAACGATTTTCATTATATCCTATTTCCTTTCCATAATATGATGCTTTACAGAACTCTCCTCGGCAAGCAGCATCATATCCCCACCAAATGCCCTGTTGCATACCATAGTGTATGCCAACAAAAGCCTCCATGGTATTGTGTAACTCATCAGCTGTTGCAACATGCCCATTAGCGCGTACTGTTTGCCAGAAGTTGGCATAGGTATCAAAACTTCCAGCTAATTGATGGGTATTGCCCTCACTTACGTATGGCTTCATATAGTTATACCATGAGAGAGCCTGATCACAATTCAAAGTATTTCCCGCACAAATTCTTATGCCCGCTAAATCATTATCTTCATATATTAACCTTGCAATTTCTTTGAAGTGCGCCATAGTCCCTTCTCCCCATCCGCTATAATCGGGCTCGTTAAAAGGAGCTACCGCCACGACATTGAAGCCTTTGCTTTTTGCATAATTGATACTTGCCTTTATTACTCTATACCAATTGGTCGGTTTTCCATAGTAATTTGATGATACTAATGCCTCATGGTCACAATTGAGCAATACATCCTTTACTCCTGTGAGTGCCATGTGATTCAAACGTGACTGCAATGCTGTCTTTTGAGCATCTGACAACACAAGGTTTTCCCCAACTAAATCAGATGGTTGAAAAGATATGCGCCCAACCTTCATAACATCCTTACCAATAAAGTTTGTTCCTCGCAAGACATTTCCCAAGTCATCCCATGCAGTATCCATTCCCCACCTTATTGGTGAAGCAGGAATCTTCATCAATGCTATATTTTCATTAACATTGAATACTACAGGCAAAGCATTGTAAGCACCTGCGTTAAGAAACTGCGATGCATTGGCATCTCTTTGGGCAAAAGATGTTGCTGGGAGGATTCCTAGCAACATCGCAATTATACAAATCTTTTTCATATACTTATTTTAATATCCCAAACCTATTTGGTTATTCCAGTTCAGGAACCACCTGCGTTTGTCTGTCAAATCAACAGATAAGCATGGACTATTATCCAAGCCCTTTCTCGCCTGTATGACATTTGAAAGGTATGTCGGATCATCCCTTCTCAATGATACTCTCATTATATCATAGAATCTGTATCCTTCAAAAGCGAACTCCAATGCTTCCTCTGTCATTATAAGATCTTCTACTGCCTCAATTTGTTCCTCCAAAGTGCCAGTAGGCATTGTATAGTATTCATTCTTTGGTGTATATCCTGAACCACGTGAGTGAATACCTTGCGTATTCTGATTTTGGAGAGAGGACTCTGGATTCCATATTACATATCCATTCTGAGTACTTGTTGAGAATTTAAACTGCGTTAATATAGCAGCATCTTCAGGATATTCAGGTATGATAACATTGTTTATTACATTATCATTAACACCTGTACTCAGTATTTCAAAAGCAAACCTCGGATAACCCGCACGATTCAAAGCCTCCGCCATACGCAAATATATTAGAGTACGACGATAAATTGTGGTGTTACTGGATTGAGATAAACCAGAATTAGTTTCGCCCCTTACATATTTGTTAATTCTCTGATAAGTATACCTGTTCCCTTCATCATCAACCATATTTTCTGATGTAGAGTACCATGTACTTAGTCTCAAATCACCAGAACGGTTTCCTCGTAAATTCTTTGGAGCATATGTAACGACCCAATCATTCCTTGGTTGATAATAATGGCAATAATACTGTTCTTTAGATATATCCAACAACCTTTGTGAAGGACTCAAACCTGGTTTATTATTATTAAATTTGTTTGTATTGAATATATTAGGCAATTCAGAATAATTTCCCCATGTCTCCAATGAATCGCCTGGTATAACAGTAATAGTTTCTGCAAATCTTCCTGTTTCCGTAGAAGGAATTTGGCTAACCAATGAGGTTGCCATTACTTGCCATTCTGTGTTCATCCATTGACTTCTGTTGGTTCCTGTAGGGTATGCATAATCGCTCCCATTACGCTCTATTATATAATTGTAATAGAACTGTGCTGCTTTAAGATAAGTTGCCTTATCATTTCCATCTGCAGCCCATAGAGCAAGGTCTCCCAAGATAACGTTCATTGGTATGAACAATAGTTTTGCTGGTATATTCCATATGTTCTTATTACCATATGAAGGATATACGACCTCCTTATTGTTCGCAAGTTCTTGCAATCCATCCTCATTAAGGAAATATCTGCATATATCTTTCAGAGACTTGCGGGGATATTTTGTTACATCAGCCTCGCTTGCATTCAATATAGGTTCTGTATAGAAAGGCACCTCGCCATAAGCCATTGCCAACTGCATATATGTCCACGCACGGATAGCCTTTATGGCTGCATACTCTCCTAAGAATACATACTGATTACGGCTGTTCTTCAATGCAGTATCAGCTTTTGCAATATAATAATTGCAGTTATTTATGACAGCATAATAATCACGCGGGTTATTATACTTATTGTCATCAGAAACATCGCTAAAGGTTGCAATCTCCTGAAGGTCTGGTGATATTCCTGTTCCTAAGTCAACAAGATCACCTCGGGCTTCTCCCAACAAGACTGTCCTATCTCCGATAGCCTGAAGTTTCTTCAGTATTCCAGTTGCAGAATACATTGTATCTGTAGCATTGTTCAGATGATCATTATCTGCATCTATGATGTAGTTAGAATCCACATCCAAGACTTTGTTACACGATACCAGTACCATGCTTAATACAAAAATCAGTACAGATAAAGATGTAATTTTGAACTTTATTATATTAAATGTTTTCATAGTCATATAAAAGTTTTTAGAGGTTAATCTTCACACCTGCAACTATACTACGGCTTGTGCCGATATTACCGACATCAATACCCTGTCCAATTACGGCATTTGTTGCAGACACTTCAGGATCAGCACCAAGATACTTAGATATTACGAGTAGATTATTGCCCTGTATCCAGAATTGCAATCCTTGTATGAAGGTACTACTCATTGGCAGGGTATATGACAAAGTAAGAGCTTTCATCTTTAGATAAGAACCATTCTCTATCCATCTGTCGCTGAAACGACTGTTACCCTTCATATCTTGGAAATCCACACGGGGAATACTTGTCATATCATTCTCTGCAGACCAACGGGCAGCCAATGCAGTTGTCTGATTCATGAACCTACTACCTCCTTCAAGTTGAGAACGCATATAGTTATAAATATCATTTCCTATAGAGTAATTGAAGTTCATGTCGAGACGGAAACGTTTCCATGTTACAGAAGTAAAGATATTACCGTAAACGTCAGGATTTGGATTGCCAATTTGTACCATATCGGCAGAATTTATCTTACCATCACCATTCTGATCAACAAATTTCATATCACCAGCAGCGACATCATAATATGTTGTTCCATCTACTCCGAGCACTTTCATATTTGCAGCCTTTGCCTCTGCTGAATTTGAATACACACCATTTGTCTGATATCCATAGAATGCATTTGCTACACTGCCAACCTTTGAGCGAATTGTAGCTCCATATAATGTATTGTCAATATATTCAGCACCTCCAAGGTCCTTAATCTTGTTTAAATAATGTCCCATAGAAAATCCTGCCTCCCATTGCCAATCCTTACTTGAGACAATCTTTCCAACTACAGACACATCATAGCCCCTGTTCTGCAATTTACCATTATTGGTCCAATATTTCTCAATTCCTGACAGCACCCCAAGTGTCTGTAGGCTTAACAAATCACGTGTTGTACTGGTGAAGAAATTAACACCTACGCGCAAACGATTTTCCAACAAACCAGCATCAATACCTATATTCCAACGGGTTGTTGTCTCCCATTTAATAGCATCATTACCGATTCCATTAAATGCAAGAGCTGATACAGAATTTAGATACAAGTTAGAACTGAAATAACTCTTTTTCGCAAAGTTATTTATATTATCGTTACCACTCATATCAAAGCCTGCAGACAATTTCAAATAATCCAAGCCTTTAATCGATGCCATCCAAGGCTCATTTGTAATCACCCAAGCAGCCTGTAGTGAAGGAAACAATCCCCACAACACCTTACCAAATACTATACCACCCTTCTTTGCCTCATCACCTACACGAGAAGATGCAGATGCAGTAACATTTGCTTGTACGAAGTACTTGCCCTTGTAGTTATAATTTCCCTGAACATACCAGTCCCAGTTACGCCAAGAATTATCAGCACCTACTGCGGTACGGTCCATTGTACCATTGTTTATCTGAGGCGTCTTATCACTATTGGTATTGTATACCAACTGAGTTCTACGTGTATATTCATCAAAACTTAATCGCATGCCTCCAAATACTCCAACACTATGTGCATTATAGCGGTTTTTCCATGTCAAACGTGTATCGGAATATATGCTATTGTGTTTTGTAGCCAGTGAACGAACTTCATTATCACGAGTACCTGCTACGGAAGCAACATAGTATGACGGCACGCCAAGCACAGGTACATAATAACTCTCATTTGTATTTACCAGAGTGTATGAGAAGTGCTCACTCAAAGCTAGTTTGTCATTGAATTTGAATTTTGGCGTAATAGCGATGTTGAACAGCGAATTCTCAAAGTGGTTTTTTACTTCTCCATCAGCATAATCATTAAGAGCCCATGGATTACCAAGCTTCCAGTTGTAGTTTTTATATGAAGACAAAGCCTCGCTTAGATAACTCTCCTCTTCCACATCTAACACCTCATCTGATAGTCTTCCGTTACCGTAGGAATATGGTGACATGAACGGAGATTTAACATATGACAGGAAAGAAGGTGAAGTCAGAGTTCCCTCACTATATGTTGTAGGAGCACCATCATCACGGATACTACGCTTCTGATTGCTGAAAGAAGCGTCAAAACGTACATCAAATTTATGTGTAAGTGCGATGTCTGAATTGAACCGTATGTTCAAGCGATTCATGTCATTAAACTTGAGCGTACTTTTTGCATCAATATATCCTACTGACAGATTATACTGTGCAACATCATCACCACCAGACACATTGATGCCATAGTTTTGTGTAAAGGCATTACGATAAACCTGATCTTTCCAATTCGTATTATTATGATACTGATTATAATAATAATAGTCAGGATTAGTATTCAGGAACTTAAACTCCGTCATTTTTGTATTTGTAGTTCCCAACATATCAGAAACATAGCCTCTGTACTGTTCAGCATCCATCATTGGATAATACTTAGGTTGGAATGTAACACCAGCAGAAATACTTGCTGTGATACGTGTTGCCATTGTCTTAGATCTCTTTGTCTTTATTTCTATGACACCATTTGCTCCACGCATACCATAAAGCGCTGTAGCATTACGTATTACCTCAACAGACTCTATATCAGAAGCACTGATACCAGAAAGGACATCATTGAAAAAACCTGAATGCAACATAGTGTTATCATACTGCTGATCCAGAATAACGCCATCCACAATAACCAAAGGCTGAGCATTGGCATTGAGAGAGTTTAGACCCTGAATAAATGTCGTTGCACCGATGCCAGGTGTACCATTACGTGATGTAGAGTAAACATATCCTCCAAGCTGACCATGAATTTCCTCTTTGATATTCACAGCATTTGTGTACTCGAAATTATTAGCTTGGGCTTTTTGAAGAATATCCGTAGTTTCTTTGTAATCTGACTTGAAGAAATTCTTATGCAACATTACTATTTTCTGCTGTTCTTCCTTCGTCAGTCCGATTTCCACAGCATTATAGTCAGGCTCTGATACATATAATGATGATGTAAATACTGGAACATTTATAGTATAATTACCTTGATCATCAGTGAGACCACTATACCCTTCTACACCATATGCCTTGATTATGGCACCGGAAACAGGAGCAGAGGTTGCAGCATCTATTACCTGACCACGTACCACGCGAGTCTTATATTCCTTCTTCTTCACAACCTTTTTCGCAACAGTCGCTTCCTCCATTTCATCTTCGAAGTCGTCCTGCGCTACTGCGGGAAGGGCGAAACCTAATGTCAACCCTAATCCTAACAGAGTTATCTTAATATATTTTTTCATAGTTCCAAATTTTAAGGTTTCTACTCTTCCTCTTCTATAGGTTCAAAAATAATAGCACTCAGTCGTATTCGTTTTGTCTCTATATCTGAACCCGTCTTACGACTATTGAGATGTATCTTTACTCTTGAATTCTCTAATCCGTAAGAACTATAGTCAAACTTATACGTTCCAAGATAATGTTTTTCAACTTTTCCTGTAACTGTTGTAACATCAACATAATTTGATGAACTGCCTACAGGTTTCACAGTAACATCTTCATTCTTACCGTTATTACGGAGTTTCATGGTTACACGATACGTTGTGCTCTTATCATTCTTGACATCCAAAGTGTCACCTGATATCGCTGGTACAGTAAGAAGATAAACCTTATATTTCACATTAGACAATACGTTGTTCATGTGGAACTGGCATTGTGGTCGTCCGGAATTGCTGGTAGGTGAAATTGTTACAAAAGAATGTCCTATAAGTTTATCATAGAAAGGGCTGTCCTTTGTTACTATATTATAAACAGGCGTACTCGTACTTGATGTATATACAGAGTCAAGGCTATTAGCAGACGATGTACCAACCCACTGTACAAGTTTCTGCAAGAATCGCAGCGTGTCAGGAGCATTCAAGACAGAGGCCTTCTTAATTACACCATTACTGCATTGTTCTTCTATTGTGCCATCAAAAATACCTCCGCTGGCATTTGGTTTGTCATACTGATAATATTTATCTTTGTATGAACCATAGTAATCATAACGAAATCTGTATGGAACAGCGTTCGTAGAGAAAGCAGAATCATTGAGAGCTTGCTCACTATTGAATGTTTTACTGAACGCTGTTCCGGAAATAATTGCCCATCGAGGGAAAGTATATTCCATAGAGTCACGCATTTCAGGTGTGATGTCTGTATCATCAGCATTATATTTAAAGTATGTCTGGTATTTTGCCAGCTGCTGCTTCCACAAATCATTTGTAGGTGCCACCAATGTATAGGTACTATCCTCATCATTTAAGCCTGCATAGTACCATTTTTCAAGAATAGTGTTCCTTAGTACTGTGACAGAATCCAAGTATTGTGTCTTACCATCGACGATGTCACCAGGCACACTACTCTCCGCATCAAACTCGTCAAAACAGAATCTGCTATTTGACAGGAAAGCATTCAGACTATCCATATCTTCATCTCTATTCGTTGTCTTCGTAATATATTCATATATATTTGGTTTGAAAACCAAAGGATTCTTTATATAGAATATAATACCGTTATCTGTCTTGATATTTGATTTAACAAACTCTTTTCCATCGAAAGAGTTTTCCGTAAGCAACAGACGTTTACCATTCATCATCTTGATAATAGCATCCGTCCCACTGGTAACAGAACTCTTATATCTTGAAAGGTGATTATATATAAACTGTGCTATTGCCTCATTACGCAACTCCTTACCACCATTAGCACGAGTATGCTGTGATCTATACACATTAATGATGCTGTCTCGCATTGCTTCTGTGAAATTAGCGTTCGTAGGGGCAAATAACGTGAATGACTGCATACTAGCAAGCAGACTGCTGTATCCACATTCCTCTATAACAGAGCGGAAATTTGACAATTCAGGATCAGTACTTACCACATCCCAGATTGTACCTTCCACTGCTGTTTCATTACCACTTCGCGCATCGTAGTGGTCATTCCAACTGTCAGAACAGCCTGTCAATGTCAGCGACAATGTCAGAACCAAACCTGATATATATGTTTTCTTTTTCATAAGCCTCATAGTTTTTTGTTTTTCTTACAAATCGTCTTCAACACCTATGCCGTCAGTAATACCATAGACACTCTTTGGGACGAGTTCCAGATAATCCAGCATAGCCTCTTTACCTGATGGATTATATACAGATACATTTCTTATACGCAGCTTGTGAGTCTCGCCAGGGGTGATGTGCACTGTACAGAGAACTCGACGTACTGTAGAAGGCTGATGTGCAAAACGCTCACCGGTGTTTTCATTATTATTGCCATCGTGGAATATAGACCAGGGTCCACGATAGTATCCCTTATTCTTAAGAATCTTAAAGTCTTCCTGACGTTCCTCTACTTTTTCACGGAACGATGCCGTATAATCAGGGAATTCCTTACCATATATTGACATTGAGTTAATACGTTCCTCCATGTTAAGAGGAATACCGGTTACTTTGCCATCAAAGTAAACAAGCACTGTACCACGAGCTGCTTGACCCTGTGTCTCGTCCATTGGAGCAAAACCAAGACGTATCTGCCACTCATTCTCAAATGGTACTGGAGGTATAGGGAATTCTACATCAAATACTTTGTTTGCAACCATCTCATCTCCATGCATAGAATAGAAACCCGCACGTGGACGACGATATACGAAGTAACCACCACGGATTGTTACACCGTCAAGGTATCCCTGGGTGAAATAATAGTTCTCTCCATAACTATATGTATCTTCCAATCCTCGTCCACCGTTAGTATAATTACCATTCATACGAATACTATTAGACATTATTTCCGGGAAGATAGAAGAGAAATCTATACGTATGCGGCAATTCTGTACAGTATTTATTACTTCGTCATCATATTTGAGGATATCATCAATATAGAAATAAATACCATTCAGGGCAGCAAATTCATGGGTAGCTCCTTCTGTTGGCTGTACGTGTACGCCTTCTACTGTATGTGTATCATCATAACGTCTGTTGATATAACGGTCGCCCAATATACCGAGGGCTCCTTGCCATTTAGCAACATTCAGTTTCTCAACCTTTATCATCGAATGAGCCTTCATTGTTGTGTACCAGTCGGTAGTATTCGAAATACTCTTTACAACACCGACATCATCACGCACCGTGAGAGTACTATATGACTGTACATTACGTGGCAATAGATGATAAGCCATAAATTTATACAGAGGATTTTCAGGATTTGAATATTCTTCAGCTCCTGATGGTGTCTCTCCATATATTTCCTTTGCCTTTGCATAAAGTCCATTTAAATCTGTAATACCATACTTATTCTGAAGTACAGAGTTAGGAACTACAAATGCAGTAAAACCATATCTTTTTTCAACAGGTGGGATAGCTTCTTCGTCACCTTCGGCACCAGTCTTATATCTATATCTTTTTGCCAAGGTAGGATATACATTCTCTGCATAGTTTCTATCCTCCATTAATGTATCCAAAGGGTCTGCCAGTTTTGTTGCCTCAAGAGCACTGTAGAAAATAGATATCTCACTATTAGCCTTAATGATTGACGCCAAAGATTTAGTCGTATTCTCTATTACTGCATCAACTGGTTGCATGATACCATTTTCAACAGAGTCATCCTGACTTTCGAAATAAACCTTCGCCTTGTTATTTACTATCACGATAGCATGATTGTTCTCATCAACAGTATGTGTTATCTGCAGATTACGACGCATCATATTCTGTGTAGGCAGAATATCGTTATTCATCTCGTTTATGGTATAACCCATACCTACGAGATGAGTACGCGCTATTGTATCACAACGTGATACATCTGCGAGCAGTTGATCCAAAGTAAGCCCTTTCTCTGCAAGATATGCATCTACTGCAGCATTTTTAGGAGCAAAACATGTATAGTTACCATACGATGCCAACTGATCCATCAAACCTGCTCTTGTTACAATCTGAGCAAATTCAGAGAACTCACTATTCTCCATAAGATACTGGCTCATCATCTGTCCCTTGAATGAATAATAGTTTTCATCCCCAGGTTCGTCAGAGCAGGAGACTGTAAGCAGCATAACTGATAACAGTGCTCCAGAAATCAAGTAGCCAAATAATTTAGGCATTATATCATTTATTGTTTTCATAAACATATAGTCATTAAATTAGTTAGTGCTTGAAAAACTACTATTCTCTCCACTCGGGAAGGCAGGATTCTGCTGCAAGTATGGGTTTACTTTCAACTCATCCAGATTATATGGCAGGAATATGCCGTTCATATCCTTCATAATACCATTGATAGCAGACTTCATTTCAACATCCTTATTGAGTACATTTGTAAGGAGGTAATCAACTTTTCCTTCTCTCATGGCTCTACGAACCAGGTCAAAGTATCTCTTACCCTCAAACATAAGTTCTCTATGACGCTCATCATATACTAGATTGGTAATCTTTTCCTTATTATCATAATCAGCTACCTTCAATACATCAGGTGATGCTGATACCGTAGCTGTTGTATAGAACAAAGAACGCTTATTGACTGCATCTACCAATTCAAATGCCTGATCACGATAACTTGCATCTACTGCGTCAAGAGTCGTCTGACCGTCTTTCATAAGTTGTGTAAGAGCTTCTGCTTTTAACAACATTATATCTGAAATTCGGTACAATATATAGTTTGACTTATTATAAGATACTTTTGTATCTCCACTCTTAGTACCATACTGACTACTATACATCTTTGTAAGATTCTTCACTGTTGTAGCACTACCAGTCAATAAAGTAGCACCTTCTGTAGTATATTTATTTATATAACTGCCAGAATTATTCATATCCTCATAAGGTCTTACATCAGCAGCACCGAACACCTTATTATTACCATCAATAGCATCATTGCCAATATACATTGAATAAGTAACGTAAGGTGTATGTCCCAAACCTCCAAAAATATTACCTACGGCAGTATTAGATATACGATCTGAAGCATTTCCGGTTTTCAGATAGTTAATCTCAAAAATACTTTCCAAGCTATTTCCATTTACAAAGATATTATTAAAGGCATAGCCATATCTGCTTTCAGAACCGCCCGAAGAATATTTTGACGGTAACAATGGATATCCATGGAAATCATTGAAAGCAGATTCGGAGTAGTTCGCATCCTTAGCTTTTTTCTTTATATCTTCTATCAACAAGTCTGCATAGGCTATGCAATTCTGATAATCCTGTTTCCACAGATACATCTCACACAGTATTGCATATATAGCATCACGTGTAATACGACCTGTATTGAAATTGGAAGCTTCTCCAGAAGCTTCAGGATAAGAAGTCAAAGCCCATCCCTTCACACTTTCCAGTGCCTGTATGCAACTGTCCAGAACCTCTTCAAAAGAAGATGCTGGCTTTACCAGATTCTGTGAATCTTCAAGATAAGCCTCCGTTGAATATGGCACATTACGGAAGGTTCTTATCAGATAGAAGTACATCAGCGAACGTATTGCCGTCATTTCCGCTATATGTGCATGTACTTCACTCTCCTTGTATGAAGGATCTTTTGCAGCTATGCCAGGAGCATAATGCATCACTGTATTGCAACGGTTTATAACAGTATAAAGGTCTCCCCAATATGTATAGCTATTGCTGGCATTTATATTTTCCTTCATAAAACGTTGTAGGTTGAGGTCGCTAATTGTAGATTGGTTATCTATCACATTCTCAGAGCGGAACTCACCCCAAATCATCATACGGCTCATTACCTGATACTCTGCCATCTTGTTGTAGATACCAGATATTATAGCCTCGACATCGCCCTTTTCATTCCAGAACTTTTCCAAGGTCACCCTATCTTTTGGTTCTGTTTCAAGAAAGTCAGAGCAGGAACTAAGTGCTAACATAAATGTTAACCCCATCCCTAACATATATACTATATTATATTTCATACTTCTCAATGTTTTTGTGTTATGAATATTTTAGAAACCCACAGTCATGCTGAACGTGTATCCGCGTGAACGTGGAACCTGTCCCCAGTCAGTTGCAGGTCCAAATCCATTATAGTTAACATCTGGATCCATGCCTGTATATTTTGTTAACACAAAGAGGTTATCAGCACTGAATGTGAAGTTAACCTTATTTAGACCTAAACTCTTCAGTTGTTTTTTCTTCAGCTGATAAGATAGAGCCAAATAAGTCATACGTATGAATGAGCCATCTTCTACGAAACGATCCGAGATAAGTGTGTTGTAGTTAGAAGTGCTGTTATACATAGCACGTGGAATATTTGTATCATCACCATTCTTACGCCAACGATAGTTCACTGCCTGACTTTGGTTATCATTTCCCACCATTGCCTCTGATACAAGGCGTGCCTGATTAAGAATCTTGTTACCAAAGCGATAAGAGAAGTTTGTACGTAACGACCAGTCACCATAGTTAAATGTGAAACCGAATCCACCAGTCAGTTTTGGCAAAGAAGAACCAAGATATACAATATCAAGAGAGTTTATCTGACCATCATGGTTAACATCCTCATACTTGGCATCACCACCACTGAAATTGTAACCTAAGCCACCGTTTACACCTTCTGAACTTGTGTTGCTATATGCAAACTTCATGCGTACAGGCTTACCCTGATCATCCATAATGACGGTTCCGTCTTCCTTCAAAGCTATAGGGAAAGTCTTACCTGATGCAAGTTGCTGGTTAATCCATCCTTCGTATTCCTTGTCAGAGAGTCCTGTCTGCTTAAACTCTGTCTCAAGCCATGAGTAATTATACTGATATACACCCTGATGCTTGAATCCATAGATAGAACCGAATGGATTACCTATCTGTAAACGGGTGAGTACCTGATTATTGGCATTATTAAATGTTGAATTGATGTTCTTAAGGATATTCTCATCCATTTCAAGAATTTCAGAACGGTTGTTACCAAAGTTCACGTATGCATCCATAGAGAACTTGCCCTTCTTGATAATCTTACGTGTATCAATAGCGAACTCCCAACCAGTATCACGTTTCTTACCATCGTTTTTATAAGCAAGAGAAGGGAAGCCTGTACTTGACGGTATTCTGTAACCTGCCATGAAATCATCCTTCAACGTATTGTTATACATTTCGAAAGAAAGGTTAATCTTGTCATTTAGGAAATGTACATCGAAACCAATGTTGAACTTGTTCCAACGAGCCCACTGCAGGTCAGCAAGACGCAGGTTATCAGGATACATAGAAGTCATACCCATGTAAGAATTATATGTTCCAGCATTATTATATACAGATGTATATAGAAAGTCTCTGCTTGGTGGTACTACTGAGTAAGACCAAGAAGGACGTATAGACAGCATTGACAGCCATCCGCGTGCCCATTCCATAAATGGCTCGTCAATAACATTCCATCTCAACGAAACAGCAGGGTTGTATCCCCAACGCTTATCTTTTCCGAAACGCGATGTTCCGTCAGCAACAAGGCTGAAGAGTACTACGTAACGGCTCTTGTAAGAATAGTTTGAAGAGAAAGACATACGCATTGAGCGCCAGTCATTGTAACTTGATGTCATACCTCCCGTAATACCTCCTGCAAACGGACTCTCTATACCTCCAGAAGGCAGCAAGTAACTGTTTGTAGTCTGCCTGTTGTTAGATCCGGTAGAAAGCTCGAATCTTGCCATCGCCATAAGAGAATGGTCCTTATTGTTAAATGAAGGAGTAAATGTAAGGGTATGTTTGGTTGTCAACGTTACAGACTTATATGATGTTGAAGAAGCTGTATTGTGTGAATTGTCCCATATCGTTGAACGTAACGATGAGGGATAGAAACTGTCTCCATACTCATTCCAAATATTCATATACACCTGTCCACGCCATGTTAAGCGATGGTGGTCTTCATCCATACCCCATAACTCATAGTTAAGTACCAACTCAGGAACTATATCATAAGTTGAACGGGTACTCTTTGCCAGATTAGCCGAAGCAACAGGGTTCACATAAGTACGCTGGTCTTTCTCAAACACATTGCTACCCATATCGGTACCACTCTGCAACATATTATAATAGTTACCAGTATCATTTCCGTACATATCCTGTTCATAGATACCCATGTTTGGCATTTTCTTGCGGGCAATAGCGAGGATGTCATCCTGATTAAGCTTTGTCTTGGTATATGTCATACCAAAGTTTGTCTGTACCTTGATACGTTCAGAAACGTTATAATCCAGATTCAAACGAGTAGAGAAACGGTTGAACCCTTCTGTGAGGACCTGACCTGTCTGAGTATCAAAACCTCCGGAAATACGGAAAGAAGCCTTTTCACCACCACCTTCGATAGTCAGGTAGTTCTTCTGCAATATACCTGTCTTTGTAACAGCTTTAATCCAGTCAGTATTGTTGTTATACTGCTCGTATTGAGAGAAGTTCTTGTCATAGTTCAACTCCTTTACGTTACTTGCTCCGTCATCTTGTGAAGGGTTGAAGTACTCTTCCTTAAGCAACATTGTATATTCATCACCCGTAAGAAGTTTCATTGACTCAGGGATGAAGATATGTGATGCCTTGATAGAACCAGTATATGTAAGACGTGGTTTTCCTCTGCTACCACGCTTGGTAACAATTTCGATGACACCATTAGCACCGTCAGAACCATAGATAGCAGCACCGGCACCATCCTTGATAACATTGATAGATGCGATATCTTCAGGGTTTACGTTAAGCAATTCTGAAAACTTGTCCTGGTCTGCTGTACTATAGTCGAAATTATCATCATCCACCTGACGGATGTTGCCATCGACCACAATAAGAGGAGACTCTGATGAGAGTCCTGACATAGAACCGCCGCCACGCAAGCGGATAGTAGAACCAGAACCCAAGCTACCTCCTGACACAATGTCAAGACCAGCAATACGTCCTTGCAGAGCCTCGTCAATAGAGTTTACACCAAGTCCGTCAAATTCCTTTGTAGAAATAGACTGTACTGCAAATGAAACCTCTCGCTCAGGAATTGGCAGTGAACTACCATTCAGACGCTTCTTTGACTTTACAGTCACCTCCTGAAGGACAGTCTTTGACTCCATCTTTATGTCGTATGTTGTCTTGTCAATCTTCAGGGTTTGCGTATCAAGTCCTACATATGAGAACCTAATCTTGTGAGCGGATGCATTTTTCACCTTCATGGTGAAGTTACCATTCATATCTGTAACAGCCGATTCTATGATACGCCCGTTACCGTCAATTTCACATACTGTCGCTCCCATCAAAGGTCCGAAGTCATCGGAAACGACACCATGTACTGATGTGATGTCCTGTGCATATGACGCCGCTGAGACAAAGCATAGCGACAAGGCTAACAGGAGGGTTTTTATATATTGTCTCATAGTATTGATTTTTTATTCTGATACATTCTTCCAGTTATCATTCATTTGTTCAGCACTGCTATACAACAGCACATCGTCGATAAGATGTACTACTGCAAAAGATGTTGAACTGATTCGCGCTTGTGCAGCAGAAACGTTTGTATCGGTACTTCCTGTTACCCAGCTTTCACGACAGCTCTTGTTACTGAAACTTGACACTACATTACGTGTCCTGCCGAGATTATCCTTTATCTGTATTGCGCTGGCATCAGCATTTACTACAGTAATAGGATAGAAGCGCTGTGTAGCACTGTTAAGTTTTGCTGTTTCATAAGGGACATTGCTTACAGGATCACCTGCAATATAAACAGAGTTATCCATTATATGATAGCGAACGAAACTACGGATGCGGTCAGCTATCTGTGCTGCAACGGTAGAGTCTTTCTTTGCCTGAGCTACCTCTGCAGGATTGTCGCTGTCTATATACTGTTCATAGAGATCATAGTAATGCTGCCATGTGCCCCATGTTGGAAGATATTCAGCATCTATGAGAGCCTGGATCTTTGAGTCTTCTGGCACGAATACTGTGTAGTTATAGTTATCAAACACCATAACATTCTGATTCTGATTAGCATGACCGAAACACTGATATGAACCATTCTCACTCTTCATCAGTTTATTCTTGTCATTTGATGGGTCTCCAGATATCAGCTCAAAAAATTTGCTACATGCCACACCGTCATCCACAGCTTCCTTCAATGTCTGATATACAGATTTGTTAGATGTCATTGGTGAACCTAACTCCTCGCTCTCATCTGTCTGGAAAGCATAAGTCACACCATTCTCATATCCTGCATATCTGTCATTACCTGATACAGATATGTCCTGATTATAGTTCTGCTGGAATCCACCGCGGAAGATGTGTCCGGCACCACCGGGTGCAACATAGATGTATGAACCAGCCTTCGTCTTGAAGTACTTCTGACCAGCCGCTGCTGCATCAATGTCAGAGACAATGATAGAGTTATCTATAAGGTCATAAAGCATGTTCTCAAACTTAGAGTTGATACCCTTATTAGAATAATCGTTCGCCATACTACGTTTAGTACCGATGTTCTGTACATCTCCATTGGCACCAATCTTACATGTATAGAATACTGCGTCTATCTTATTATTTTCTGCATAATAGACTTCTACAAGATTCTGATTATCAAGTCCATAAGAACATGGATCTATAAGGCGGAACACTTTTCCTTTTACGTCAGCGGAATGACTGGTTTTTATATTTTCAGGAATAAGGAAAGTATATTTTGTATCAAGAGATGTCAAGTATGGTGAAAAGTCATAATTGGTACATGTACTTCCTGATGCAGTACCTGTCATTGAGTGATATATAGCACTGAAACTTGTGTTAGAGTGCGATGTAGCAGGATACATGACAGAACGGAACTCAGCAGGAGTAAATACCTTATTTACAAGATATACCATACCATTGCATCCCATGTAGCTTTTAATAATGTGCTCTTTTCTTGCTCCAAGATCTCCTTGTGAGTCGTCAAGCATATCCTGGAATTTAGAAGGAACAGACTCAATAAGTGACTGACGCATATTTACACGCATCAGAGATGCCAATGTCTCGTATGGAATTTTGTCCATTGTGCCATACTCTTCACGCATAGGCTTTCCTGCGCCGTTCTCCCACCAGTCAAGCATTACATCATCTGAAGGCACGAGCATTGTAGCACCATCATGATACATTGTCTTGCCATTGATATAATATTGGTTCCATCCTGGATCAAAATTGAGCAGTCCCTTGTCATTCAAATCGTATGGAAGAGAACCGTTGTTTCGACAAGGCTTCTCCACACTTGCATTGAGATAGTGGAGACCATATACTGTTTCTGTTGTATTGTTGATTCTCCTATATTCTGACAATATAGAGCCCTTCATAGGTACAGGGCACGAGAATCTCTTCAGGAAAGATGCCCAGATAGACATCTCAGGAGTGGTATTTACTATTTCCGCCATATTTGGAGAAGTAGTAGCGACACCCTCTACTACATATACATAGCCATTCTTACAGGTACCACTCTCAATAGTAGAGATAACTTTTCTGCCATTAATCCATGCATCCTTAATGCTTGACGAAGAACCGTTACTCATTATCTGAAGGTCCTCATTGGTAATCTCATTCTTTACCATGAAAGGCTCAAGGAAGTGCATCATTGGTTTTGTTGTCTCATCACGATACATAGCAATATCCTTTCCTTCCCCCTTGACGGTTGCCCATACATCGAGAGTCGGGTCTCCTAATGGATTTACTGGCATATCGCTATTCTTATAAATAGTGATTGTGTCGTTGATGCCTGCTGATGTAGGACGCCTTATGGCAAGTCCTTCCTGAGGAACAGCGCCATTCTCACCCTTTACGTTTGACATAAGGTCAAGTACGTAAGCATTGTTAATCATTGCTCCATAAAGGAGTTCCTTCTTCTGGGCAACGGAGAGTTTCTCATACCATTGCGGATCTGCTCCATATGTGGCATCATAGATGTCATCTGGACAGACAAAGAGTGTTTTGGAACCAGATAGCGACAATGTCTGGGTTTCGCCCAAATCATCAATAAGACGAAGGGTGTAGTTAAAGGAACGCATATTGCCGTCATTGGTCTGGATACCCTTCTGAAGCGTTTCATAGATAGAGTTACCCAACCATTCCGGTTGCCCTAAAAGAACATCCTTCTCGCATGATTGTATAGCTCCCATTCCTAACAATAGGAAAAGTGCCATTTTCAACTTCGCGACTTTTTTAATCATAGGTTAGTAATTTTAATTTTTTAATTTTATGTTTATTTTTATATTTTGATTTTACGAATCTTCATATCAAGTGGGACTTTTCAATCCAAAGTTTTTTTCCTCTCTTTCTTCTCTTTATATTATATAATGTACGCGTACATTATAAATTATAAGGCTTATGTGGCTTATAGGTTTTCTTTTTGAAAAAGTAAGGGTTGGGAGTTTTTCTCCCAATCCTTACTTGAAGTTATACTATTAGAATATGCGTGCACCAGTTGCATTGTACTTCTTACCGTCCTTCTCGATGATGAGCTGGCCGTTCTTGAAGAACTTGCGGAATGTAACCTTCTTAACTACCTGTGCCTCAGTAACGTCTTCTATCAATGTAGGATCTATGTATTGAGGTATTGGGTTAGCGCAAGATGATGTCTGTGCACCTATAGCCTTAGCGCTTGAAGCACCGTACCAAATGAGCTGCCAGTTGTCCATCATGAACCAGTCTGCAGGAACATGGCTGTCTTGCTTAACACCGATTACGAGAACGTCACCTTCAGCAACTTTCACGTTGATGATGTTGTCATAGTAGCTCTTCTCGTCTTCGCTATAGTTGAAGTAGTCAACAGCACCGAGCATGTTGTTAGGATAGTGCCATGCTGTAGCATCACCTAACTCTTCCAGGAATGGTGTCCATGTACCTTCTGTAGCATCTGTTGTAGAGATAAGCTTCTCTGCTGTTGCGTCAGCTGTGAGGTGACGTACTGGGCAGAAGATAGTATCTTCAGACTCCTTGATTGTAACATACATCTGAGCAACAGAAGCAGTGTCGCCAATTACCTGTGCCCAATCCTTTTCAGGACTAACGTGACGGAAGAATGCCTTCACGCTGACACCGTATGTACCTGCTGGCAGACGGTCAATCTCCTGATACATGTCGAAGTCCTTCTCATAGTACTCAGCAGCAAGAGCAGATGTCTGACCACCTGTGATACCGCCAGGAGTGATAGCATTGCCGAGAGAGTCTGTCTTGTTGAAGTCCCAACCGAAGATAGAGTTCTTACCGTTTCTCTCGAATGAAGCAGAGATAATACGTGATGTATATTTGATAGGCTCGTCATCTGTACCAACTGCTGTGTCATCAATTTCCAACATACCCATGTACTTAACACACTGCAGAGTGTTAACCTTTGCAACACTGTCTGTAGCAGCAATTGTACCCTTTACAATCTTGTCTACTACACCAGCATAGTTGTCGATTTCATCATAGAGTTCGTCAGATACAGCACCTTCAGCATCCTCAAGGGCTCCATTCAGAGCTTCTGCCTCAGCCTTCAGTTCTGCAAAGACAGCCTGTGAGTTTTCAATCTTGGTGAGCATAGCAGGGATAGTAGAAGCTACCTCGAACATCTTGTCGCCATCAGCAGATGCCTTTGCTGCAGTACCTGCGTCATACAGTGCCTGAGCCTCAACCTTCAGTTCTGAATCAAATGCCTCAGAGAGTTTTGGCTGCAGCTTTGCCATATTCTCGTCAAGCAGAGCTGTGATTTCATCTGCTGGATAGCCGAGATACTTCAACTTGAAGTTATCGAATATTACCCAGTCGTTATTGTTGCCTGCTACGCCAAGTTTAGCCTCAACGCCGATACGCATCTTGTCGCCCTTTGCCAGCATAGCCTTTGCTGTTACTGTGTAGAGAGGCAGTTCTGCACCTTCTGGTGTGAATGCGAAACACTGAGCAGCTGTTGTCATTGTGTTAGGATACCAGTACATGCCCTCACCATCGTTCAATGGGTCGATGTCAACATTCGAACCACTCTGTGTCATAACAGTGTTAACAGGTATCTGCTCCTCGAAGATAGACTTCAGCGGAGTCTTGTTGTCGTTAAGATACAACCAAGCGAGAACAGGAGCCACACGCTCACCTGTCGTAGCATCAACCTTTACAGTACCGTCTGGATTGAAGAATTTGTTCCAAGCTTCCTTGTTAGCATTGTCCATACGATACTGACGATAGAAGCCCTGACAAGAAATCTCATATACACCAGGCTGCTGGATGTTTACGTCCTGATATACATTAGCTGTTCCAGAACCATATTTCTCACCGCAAGACTGGTTCACAGTTGGGCTGCCTTGCCATCCTGTTGCGCCATTGTCAAACTTAGGATTCTGCAGGAAGTTGGTAACATCTGCGCCTGGCAGCATGCAGTTGTTGATAACATAGTCCATTTGCGCCAAGAGGTAAGCAGTAGTGTCCTTAACCTCCTGAGTGCTGAGCTGATAGCCATCACCTTCAAAGTTCAGCATATCCTCGAACTCAATCATCTTGTCAGCAAATTCTAATCCTACACCGTTGTCAGTGTCAATGTAAGGATTTTCCACAACTTCTGTATTTGCCCTGTTATAAGCAGCGACGAGTGCTTCCCATGCTTTCTTGTTTTCCTCAATCTGCTTTGCGAGAGGAGACAGAGCGCCATAGTTCTCAGAAGCCTCTTTACCTGTTGTTGCACCTACATAGTTGTCATATGCCTCGTTGTAAGCTTCAACCAAAGACTTTGTAGCAAGTGTCTTTGAATCCATCTTCT